>OCZT010001523.1_pt1 | contig 24006 bp, 34 predicted proteins | sample 1539031 | NCBI WGS metagenome assembly OCZT01 (sample SAMEA3539308, study PRJEB22396) | soil metagenome | biome: tundra; feature: field; material: soil | place: USA | collected 2010-05 | depth 0.15 m | reverse complement strand
TTGATACCTTGCAGACACGGCGTGACCTCCAGGACGACCCGTTGGCGCGGGCCGGTTTGTTGATGAGATTTCTGGAAGGCTACGCCGTCTTCATGTCCGGGTCCGCCGGGATGTCAGCGGCTATTTCCAGTTCCGAAATTAGCTCCTGATACGCACCGCATGCAGGGAGGCCTCGGCTTGGGCGAGCCAGCGGGCGCGACGGCGGTCACCGGCCGTCGCAGAGCCTGGCGGTACCGCCAGTGGTCCTTCGCGATGCCGGCCCGAGCCGGTGGCTCAAGGTCGTCGTACTCTATGACCACGACAAAGGGTCGATCGTGACCGCGTTCGCGCGTCAGGGGCGCCCTCTGACCATCACGATCCCGACGCCGGTTGAGGTTGAGCGCTCCGCCGTCGCCGCCGCAATGGCCGCGACGGCGGCGTGAGTCACCGAGTGCGCGCGCCATGTCGCCCTCTGCTGAAGCGACGCGGTAGCCTGCCACCGCGGTCGATGGTGATGGGGCAGCAGGACGGCGCCCGCCCGCGCGTTCAGGTGTCGTCGAGCGACACGACCTCCAGGTCCGTCTGCGGGAAATCGTTGCCCACGCACAGCAGCGGTTCGGCCGCCACCAGCGCGGTGGCGTACGTCAGACAGTCGCCGAAGTTCAGCGCCGCAGGGTGACGTCCCCGGCCGAACTGTCGAGGATCACACCCCGTCGGGGCCGTAGCCGAGCAGCGCCTCGCGCTCCGCTCGGCTGAGGGGGTTGCTCAGCGCTGCGGTCGGCAGTTGGGGCCAGGCCTCGTGTGCCAGGAACCGGCGAAGCCTCGCGCCGGGATCGGCCGGTGGCCCGCGCCGGGCCAGCCGTTCCCTCCGTTCCTGCAGGGCGACCTTCACCGCGCGGGTCTTGGTCTCGCCCGCGAGCTGGGCCACCTCGCCGGCCAGTCGTTCCGTCTCGGCGTCCTTGATGTTCAGCGCCATGGTGGAAACATACCGAAAAGGTGGAAGCAGCACCCAGGCTATCGCGCAGTGTCCGTGGTCTTTGCGAAGAAACTCAGCACCCGCGCCCAGGCCTCCCGCGCGGCCGTGACGCGGTACGACGACCGCGTGTCGTTGAAGAACGCGTGGGGAGTGTCTTGATAGATCTCGTACTCAAATGACATCGCGGTCACCGCGGCCATCTCCGCGACATGGGGGACCCCGTCGGTGATGCGATGGTCATCGGCGCCGTAGAGCCCGAGGACCGGACAGGAGAGATCGACCAGTTTGTCGTCCGCGGGAGCGGACCCATAGCAGACCACGGCGCCGACCAACCCTACCTTCTGGCACGCCAGCCGAAACGAGAGGCCCCCGCCCATACAGAAGCCGATCGCGACCATCGGCTGGGAACTCAGCGAGTCGTCGGCGCGCAGATGGGCGATGAGCGAACCCACCGTCGCGAGGTGCTCATCAGACTTGGCGACATTGCCGAAGACAGCGCCGAGCGACTCTCGGACAAGCGTCGCGTCGTTTGGCGGTAGGGACGCGATCGCGGCATCGCGCTTATCTTGATCTGCCCATGCGGTGGGTGGCAGCGTGTCCAGAAACGCCTTGACCTGCTCAACGCGATCCTCGGACAGGTCCTCCGGTCGAGCGCCGTCGACCCAATACAAGTCGGGAGCAACTGCCAAATAGCCTGCCGTGGCGAAGCGCTCACTGACGTCACGGATATGACCATCGACTCCCCACGCCTCCTGCAGAACCAGCACGATCGGCAGGAGTTCGGCTGGAGCCGGTGGCCCGGCTCGATAGGCGCGTCGCCGCCCGGAGTCGTATGCCTCCCAACCGGTGTCAATCCTCATTCGCAACGCCTCCGTTTTGGGTCGATGATGAGACGGGATGGACGGCCCACGGGCAGGGCTGGAAGCCGCAGTGCGCTTCGTGATCGCGGGCTTGGCGCCGAACCTACCTGACGAGCGTCAGCCCGCCGAAATACGCCCGGAAGAACCCGCGGTCGCGGGTCAGCAGCCGGTCCGCGTGGGTCGCGGCGTGCGCGCCGATGAGGAAGTCGGCGATCACCCGCGCCCGTGACCCGCCGCGCCGGCGGTACTCGGCGAAGATCCGGCCCGCCTCGATGGCCGACGTCTGGTCCAGTGCGCTGAAGCCGATGCCCAGGGTGGCCAGGGCATCGACCGCCCTCTCCGCGCTGGCGAAGGCTCCGGCAACCTCAGCCCACACCACCTCGCACGCGATCAACGCGCCCCCCGCGACGGACCGACGGAGGAGCTCGCGCGACGTTGCGCTGTGTGGGCCGCTCCCCGCGAAGACGTCGAGGAGCACGCTGCTGTCGACGGCGGTGATCACACCCCGTCGGGTTCGCCGCGGATCGCGGCGATGTACGCGTCGGTGTCGAACCCGGGTGGCAGGATTCCGTAGACCGCATCGATGGGGTCGCGCTCCACAGCCTTGGTCGCCACCAGCTCGCCGCCCTCATCACGGAACTCGAGCACCACCCCGGGCCGGAGCCCCAACCTGTCGCGGAGGCTCTTGGGAATGGTCACCTGGCCCTTCTCGGACACCACGGATTTCATACCGTCATGGTAGGAGTTCCTGCAGCGGTGGTCAAACCAACCGGGCGCAGGATGGACTAAGTCATGGGACTAAGCTACAGTCTCGGCATGAACGTTCACGAGGCGAAGACGAACTTTTCGAGGCTGCTCGCCGAGGTGCAGGCGGGCAAGGAGGTGGTGATCACCAAGGCGGGTCGACCGGTCGCCAAGCTGGTGCCGTTCGCCGGACGCGGCCAGCGTCGAGTCCCGGGGGGCTGGGAGGGTCGCATGACCATGGCGACGGATTTCGACGAGGTCGACGCGGAGCTCGTCGGTGACTTCGAGGGTGGCGGGGCGTGAGGTTGCTGCTCGACACCCATACGCTGCTCTGGTGGCTGGCCGATGACCCGCGTCTGCACGCCGAGGTGCGCGACCACGTGGCCGAGTCGGAGGAGGTGTTCGTCAGCACCGCGTCGGCGTGGGAGATCTCGCTCAAGAAGGCACTCGGCAAGCTGGTCGCACCCGACGACCTGCCCGCGCAGTTGATTCGCCATCAATTCACGGTCCTCCCGATCCACCTCGCCCATGCGCTTCGGTATGGCGAGCTGCCGTTGCTGCATCGGGATCCCTTCGACCGCATGCTGGTCGCCCAGGCCCAGGTCGAGGACCTGACGATTGTCACGGGCGACGCCGCGATCGCCGCCTATGAGATCAGCGTGCTGCCCAACTGAACGGCTCAGCGGGTGCTCCGGGCGATCTCATCGAGCAACCGCCTGAGCAGGGGGAGGGCCACACGATCCTTCTCGCGACCGGCGGCCTCCTTGGAGCGGATCACGTCGGCCAGCGAGGCCACCAGCAGGGTGACCCCGGCGATGACCACGGGCACGGCGTCGCGAACGAGGTCGTCGAAACCGCGCGTCCCGGTGGGGACGAAGCTGAGGTCGAGATCACCGGCGTCGGTGGTGAGGTTCCACACCTGGGCGTCGGCCAGGCTTGCTGCGTCGTGGTTGAAGCGCAGGCCAGGCCCTCCTTCGTCGTTGCGGATCCTGGCGCCGAGCTCGGTCAGAGCCGCGGACAGCCGCGCCAGGTTGTCGCGGGTCGCTCGTGGCGTGACATCGACATCGAAAGTGGCCATGGTGGAACCGTGGATGGTGGCCGCGAGGCCGCCGATGACCACGAAGTCAACCCCGTGACGACCGAGTGTTGCCAGGAGACGGTCGGGGGCGAATGTCATCGCGGCGGGTGCTGGGCGGCCAGCGCCCTGGCCCGCTGAGCGAAGGTGACGAAGGTGGTCAGATCGGCAAGGCGCTGCTCCGGCGTGAGTTGGAGGCGCGCGCGAAGGCGGGGGAGTTCCTCGTCATCGCGGTCGATGAGCCGCACCTGGAGGTCGAGCCCGCAGGCTGCCGTGGCCGCCAGCACCGTCTCCCACGTCGGCCGTACGGCGCCGTTCTCCCAGCGGGAGATGGCGGCGTGGGAGGTGCCCAACCGGGACGCCAGGACCCGCTGGCTGAGGCCCGAGCGGAGCCGTGCCTCGCGTAGCAACAGGCTGCCGTTCACCCGATAATGGTATCAGATCTGATACCACGCAGACAGTGTCGAACCTGGACTACCGGCCGTCGTGAGGCGATTCGACCGCCGCGAGCTGACGAACGCGACAGCGGGGCCCGGGGGCACGCGCCAGATGCTCGTCGCTGGTGACCAGATCGGTGCCGAGCCACTCGGCGAGCGCGACGTACCAGGCGTCGTACACCGTCATGTTCTCGCGCAGCTCCCACACGCGTTCGGTGAACGGCGCGAACGGGTACTGGATCGCTCTCGTTGTCCGGACGCTCTCCACCGCCGTTGCCGCCCGGATCGGACTCAGTGCTCCGCGAAGGACCAGGCCTCGCAGGGCGGAGGTGGCTTCGGCACCGAAGATGGTCGGCACCTGAAGCACCGTCCGGCCGCGCAGCTCGGCCCTCGCCAGGTCACCATGGTGACCGACGCCGACGAGTGCGTCGACCAGAACCGAGGCGTCGGTGACGGTCATGTGGGTGCTGTCAGTGCGATTGGCGGTCGGCACGGACGAGCTCGGCCGACGGCACCGCCGAGAACCCCTCCCGGCCTTCGGTTCGCATCCGCTCCTCGATCTCGGTGACCACCTCGTCGGGAGTGCGAAGGCCGGCGTTGAGAACGATCTCGGCGAGCAGGTACTCCTGTAGGCTCATGCCGCTGTCGGTCGCGCGCGTCTGGTAGATGCGATGAACGGTTTCGGGGACGTTCCGGATCTGGATCGTGGCCATAGCGCCATACTAGCGCTTTCAGCGCTGATTCGGCGCCTGGATGCTGTCGGTCTTCAAGCGAAGGACGGCCCTGCCACGGCCGACGGTCGAGGACCTGACGATTGTCACCGGCGACGCCGCGATCGCCGCCTACGAGATCAGCGTGCTGCCCAACTGAGCGGCCGTCAGGCCCAGAGCGCCAGCTGTCTACACCGCCCGGGTCACGTCCGCCAGCCGCGCGCCCAGGTCCGCGAGCGGCACCCGCCAGGGCGCGAGGCGGCCGGTCATCCGGCGGGTCACGGGCAGGCCGCCGTCGACGTCGTGGCCACCCAGATCCTCCGCCACGACCGTGGACGGGATCACCGCGCAGTCGGGCAGAAACCCCGTCCCATCCTGCTCGGCAAGGAAGATGACGAACCAGGTTCGTTCCGACGGCCGCAGCGCGGGCCGGTACACGGAGACGTGCGCCTCGGCGGCCCCGCGAGCGAATGTCACCGACTTCACCTGGATGCCCAGGACCTCTCGCGACTCGGTCTCGTACATCAGGTACTCGTTGGGCTCGAGGTCGGGGAACGCCTTGAAGACGTTGAGCGTGTCGCAGTCGGCGGCACGGCGGACCAATTCCATCTCCGCGCGGTAGCCGAGCCGGCGCGCCGCCATCCAACCGGCTGGCCGAGCCACCGCCGGGACGGCCGCCGGCCGCGGCAGTATCCGCGTCCCGATCTCCTCGACGCCAACGCACCAGCGCGCCCACGGGCTGCCCGGTGGGGGAGGGACCAGCGTCTGCGCCTCGTACAGCACCTCGGTGCGCGCCAGGTTGCGCGTGGCCAGCTCGCGAAACGCGGGCGCGTCGATGACGATGGCGTGCGCGCCCAGCGCCGGCGTACCGAGATCGACGTTCACCGCGACGATCACTGCGCGGTCGTCGCGCAGCTCGCTGGCGGGAACCTGCATGACGATGCTCTCCGTGTGGACGGCGTGCGCGGTGACCTGGACACGGGCGTACGTGTCGGCGGAGATGCGATGGACGATGCCATCGACACCACGGTGGTCGAGCGGGAGGAACACATGGAGGTCGCCGCCCGAGGTGGCCACCAGGGTGGTCCAGACCAGCCACTCCGCCACCTGGCCCACCGCGAGGTTGTGCACCCGCTCAGTCGGTGCTGGTGGATCCTCGGTCACAACCGTGAGGACGGTAGCTGTGGCGTACGTCAAAGGGTGCGGTGGCCTGAGTCGTGTCTCACATGTGATACAGTCGCTGCGTGGCACAGGTGACCATCCGTGAACTTCGCAACCACGGAGGCGACGTGATCGATCGCGTCGCCCGGGGCGAAGCGGTCACGGTCACCCGGGCCGGCGTGCCCGTCGCAGAGCTCCTGCCGGTTCCCCGCCCCGTGGCGTCGGCCCACACTCTGCTCGAGCGCTGGCACCGGCTGCCCGCCCTCGACCACCTGGCCCTGCGCCGCGACATCGACGCCGCTCTCGATCCCGGCCTGTGACGTCGCCCGGGGAGCGACCCACCCGTGGGGTGCTCGACACCTCGACGGTGATCCTCATGCGCCAGCTCACGGATCCGTCGCTGTTGCCGCCCGAGCCGCTGATCACGGCGGTGACACTCGCGGAGCTGTCGGTCGGCCCGCTGGTCGCCACCACCGACCGGGAGCGATCAGCCCGTCAGGCGCATCTTCAGCAGGCCGAGTCCGACTTCGATCCGCTGCCGTTCGACCGTGCCGCGGCGCGCGCCTTCGGCCGCGTCGCGGCCTCCCTGCGACGGTCGGGGCGCAAACCCGCCGCCCGCGCCTACGACGCCATGATCGCCGCCACGTCGCTCGCCAACGATCTCCCGCTGTACACATGCAACCCTGCCGACTTCGCCGGCATCGACGACCTCAACGTGGTGCCCGTCCCCCTGCCCTGAGGCACGCGGACGTCGCTCGACCCGCTCCTCGTCCGCAATGTCGACGCGAACGTGGACGCGCGGAGTTGGACTCATGGCGCCGTGTGCTGGATTCGCGCGTCGGAGCTACTTGGACGGTGGGAAACCCGGGTCGCGCAATGTCAGTTAGCAAGCGCTGACCGTTCTGCATGTTTCATCCTCCCCGCCATTTGCCGCGTACGTAGCTGGTGCTCTACCATCGGTGCGAGCCTTTGGTACTCCCTTGGAGGCGAACCGAGAGACCCTCGGTGGGGGAGGGAGAGTCCTCTTAGGGGGGATCCGCATTGTCGATGATCGCGACCGAAGACTCGGTGAGGCGTGGCCCTAGGATGGGCCGGCCAGTCACTCGACCATACTCCGCAACCGGAGTTAAGCCAGGTTCCAGACGGCGCCGCGCGTGACAGTGCCAGGCAACCGAACTCTACGTCCTGCGAGCCTTTCACGACGCCGGCTCCCGATGAACCTACACCCGGGAGACCTGCCCCTATTCCAGGCTGCGCTTGAGTTGGTAGTGCCCGCCACAAAGTTGCAGGTGCTAAAGGACGTCACGGTGTACCCTGACGGGACGATTTGGCGCGGCCGTCGCATTGTTCGGGAGTCGCTTGTAACGGGGCGAGGACCAACCAAATGGAAGGTGCTGATTGAGGTTGGCACTACGCAACTTCGGGTGAGAACGTACCGTGACGTTCATGAAGACACAGTGTGGTTCATTGATAACTGGAGCGATGGGTATTTCCATTGGATTACCGACGCTCTGCCCAGGCTCTTCACTGTCCGCGACTTGGTTGCTGGCCGACCGCTCCTGCTCCCGAGCCGCTATCAGAACTTGAAATGCTTGGTGCCGTCCGTGAAGCCGTTCGGTGTCGATGCGATACGCTTCCAAAAACCTGACGAGGGCATCCGATGCGCGAGGCTCCTCATGCCCACTCACACAGCACCGACTGGCAACTATAACGAGGGGCTGATCAACGAGTTGAGAGACACGTTCACTACCTTCTACGCGAGCGATGCGGTTGCTGACGATCGGGTGTACATCAGTCGGCGGAAAGCCCCCCGACGCAGGCTCGCTAACGAAGAGGACGTGGCGTGCGTCATGCGGGAGTATGGGTTTAGAGTCGTCTACCTCGAAGAACATCCCTTTGAAGACCAGGTGGCGATCCTTTCGAAGGCGCGATACGTTGCCTCGAACCACGGTGCTGGGTTGACCAACATGCTCTTCATGCGTCCCGGGGGACGGGTGCTGGAATTGCGGCGAGAGGGAGACGCTCACAACAACTGCTTCTTCACGTTGGCATCGGCACTGAAACTGGATTACTTTTATCAACTGTGCGGCTCGGGGAGGCCGCGCGTCAATCCTCGCTCACGAGACCTAGTCGCGAATATCGAGACACTACGTGACAACCTGGCGGCTTTGGTAGCCAGTTGAGTAGTGTGTTGGTCGTGACCGCCGATCCTAAGCCCCCTAGGCGGAGGTGCTGAGTGATCGCCAGAACCCTGACGCGTATCCGGACGCGCTTCCACCCCCTGCACCGGCTTCGCAAACACAGGTGGTTCAGAACCATTGCCGCGCGGCTCGACCTGCCGCTTTCCGTGCGGCTACGATACGTCGACTTTCCCGTCAGGATCAGGTTGGTACGCAACGCCACGTACTGGCTGACCCCGCAATCGCCTGAGCCCGAGATCCTGGCCCTCTTCATCGCCATGCAGCGCGTCATCGAGCCCGATGTCTTCTGGGACGTTGGGGCCAACATCGGCATCTACGGATGGCTCCTGAAGAGCCTCGATCATCAGGTTCACGTCATCATGCTCGAGCCCGATCCGGTCAACTGCGAGCTCCTGAAGCAGACGCGTCGACGCACGTCATGGTTGGGCGACGTCGACATCCGTCAGGTGGCGGCCAGCAGCCACGGTGGCGTCGTGGAATTCGCCCTGGACCCGATTTCGAGTGCGACGGGTAGTGTCCTATCCGACAGGCGTACATTTTCCGAGGAACAGTACGGTGTGATCCCGGCCACGATCCAGTCTGCGTCTCTGGCCCTGGATGACCTCGGAGGCCCGCGGCCGCCGAAGTTGATAAAGATCGACACTGAGGGCCACGAGAGCGAGGTCATTGCCGGCGCGACGGCTACGCTGAAAACCCACTCACCAGTGTTAGTCGTGGAATGCTTCGACCGCGATGCGCAGGCCCTCGTCACCCTCAGGGCGCTCGGATACACCCTGCTCGACGCGGAACGCCCGGACCTCGCGTCCGAGCAGGGCTGCTCCTCCGAGACCACGAATTTCCTCGCCATGCCTGCGCGGCTCCTGGAAAAGTTGCCCACCCTGCTGGTGGTCTGGCGCGAGACACTAGCCCAGGTGCGGTCCGCGAGTCCGTCTCGCAGAGCCGGTAGTCGTTCGGGATCACGCCTGCCGAAATAGTCGTGTGCCCATTTCGAGCGCGTGTGCGCAGGCGGCCTCGCGCTCTGCGAGTGCGACAGCGAGTGAGTCTTCGCAGGCGCGCTGGAAGCTACCTGGGACCTCAGCCCAGTGGCGCAATTGTCTAACCACTGCGGAAACAAACTCGTCACTGGGTTCAAGGATGACGCTGCCTGGACCGACGGCGACCTGGGTGAGACAGCCAACTCAGTATCCGATTACCGGCTTGCCGTGCAACATGGCTTCCCACACTACAAGCGGATATGCTTCATTCCTGTACCGGCGACTAGGAAACAGAAACACGTCGATGTCTTGAAAGAAAGCCTCCTTCCGTTGTCCGTTAACCCTGCCATAGCGCGGGCTCAGCGCGACAGAGAAGGCCAGCCATTGGTTGCCAGGTATATCGCGTCGGGCGCCGTGTAATGAGCACGTGTCCGTTCAGCGCGGCCAGCTCCGGCGAGGGTCCAGCGAAGCGGGTTGTCAAAGGGCTGCAAGCTGCGACGCGAACCAGGAGATGGTGAGAGTCAGCCCCTGTTCCAGAGCGACCTGTGGTTCCCAGCCCAGTGCCTGCTTGGCCAGGGTGATGTCGGGCTGCCTGACTTGAGGATCGTCCTCGGGCCGTTCGATGAAGTGGATCGGCGCCGTGGAACCAGGGAGGAACACATGGAGGTCGCCGCCCGAGGTGGCCACCAGGGTGGTCCAGACCAGCCACTCCGCCAGTGCACCCGCTCAGTCGGTGCTGGTGGATCCTCGGTCACAACCGTGAGGACGGTAGCTGTGGCGTACGTCAAAGGGTGCGGTGGCCTGAGTCGTGTCTCACATGTGATACAGTCGCTGCGTGGCACAGGTGACCATCCGTGAACTTCGCAACCACGGAGGCGACGTGATCGATCGCGTCGCCCGGGGCGAAGCGGTCACGGTCACCCGGGCCGGCGTGCCCGTCGCAGAGCTCCTGCCGGTTCCCCGCCCCGTGGCGTCGGCCCACACTCTGCTCGAGCGCTGGCACCGGCTGCCCGCCCTCGACCACCTGGCCCTGCGCCGCGACATCGACGCCGCTCTCGATCCCGGCCTGTGACGTCGCCCGGGGAGCGACCCACCCGTGGGGTGCTCGACACCTCGACGGTGATCCTCATGCGCCAGCTCACGGATCCGTCGCTGTTGCCGCCCGAGCCGCTGATCACGGCGGTGACACTCGCGGAGCTGTCGGTCGGCCCGCTGGTCGCCACCACCGACCGGGAGCGATCAGCCCGTCAGGCGCATCTTCAGCAGGCCGAGTCCGACTTCGATCCGCTGCCGTTCGACCGTGCCGCGGCGCGCGCCTTCGGCCGCGTCGCGGCCTCCCTGCGACGGTCGGGGCGCAAACCCGCCGCCCGCGCCTACGACGCCATGATCGCCGCCACGTCGCTCGCCAACGATCTCCCGCTGTACACATGCAACCCTGCCGACTTCGCCGGCATCGACGACCTCAACGTGGTGCCCGTCCCCCCGCCCGAGGCCCAAACGTCGCCGGAGGCGTCGAGGGCCACGGTGTCGTAGCCATATCCCCGCGATCGCCGCGTACGAGATCAGCTGGCTGCCCAACTGAGCGGCTCAGCGTCGCAGCGCCGTGCGGAAGGTGGCGAGCGGGAGGAAGAGCCGGTCCGACCGCTCGGCGAACGGGACGAACCCGAAGTGCAGAGAGAACGCGGCGGCCTCCTCGTCGATGGGGTCGACCACCATGGCCCACACGGCTGGGCCCTCGACGGAGAGACATCGAGCGGCCGCATCCATGAGGAGAAAACTGCCCAGGCCTTGCCGACCGTGGCGTTGGTCGACCGCGAGGCGGCCGACGAGCACCCCAGGCACCTCCGGATACGGGATCCTGCGGCGCACCTCAGCGGATACCTCCCCGACCGGGATCGAGAGCGCGGACAGGGTGTGGTAGGCGACGACCTCCGCCGTCCCGGGAGCGCAGACGACAAACGCGGCCGCGAGACGACGCCGGACGTCCTGGCCGGCCTGCTGCCTGAGGTAGTGGTCGAGGGGCTCCTTCCCGCACGAGAATCCCGAGCGGTCGTGGTGCCCGCCGAGGATCTCGACGACGCGGCGACCGCCGAGGCTCACGCCGGTGCGGCGGCGGGGCTCTCGTGGGGGTAGCGGTCGGCCGCACGCCGCAGGGCCTCGTTCGGCTCCGGCGGGTTGATGAGTGCCTCGACAAAGGTGCGCGCGTCGGCGGGTGTGAGCAGCATCGTCTGGCGCTCCCGGATTGCCGCCTCCGCGGCGTGGCGGAGCGTGGCCACCATGAAGTCGCTCAGGCTCCGCCCCGACAGCTCGGCCGCCAGCGTGAAGAGGCGCTTCTCCTCGGCTGTCACGCGAGCCTCCAGGCGCTGGGTCCGGCGCGGTTCGGCGGATTGAGGCTGCGTCGCCATGGGCGATGATTGTACGACAATCGTCCGGACACACGCCGCGACATCGACGCCGCTCTCGATCCCGGCCTGACCTCAGCCGCTGAGCCGGACCAGCATCTTGCCGATGTTGTCGCCGCGGAGCAGGCCCAGGAAGGCCCCCGGCGCGTTCTCGATGCCGTCGACGATGGTTTCGCGTGCCACCAGCCGGCCGCCGGCCAGCCAGGGGCCCACCTCGGCGGCGAAGGCTCCGAAGCGGTCCATGTGGTCGCTGACGATGAAGCCGCGCAGGGTGAGGCGGCGGCCGATGGCGAGGCCGAGGTTGCGCGGCCCGGGCGGGGGAGAGGTGGCGTTGTACTGGGAGATGGCGCCGCAGAGCGCGATGCGGCCGAAGCTGCGCATGGCGCCGATGGCGGCCTCGAGGTGGTCGCCGCCGACGTTGTCGAAGTAGAGGTCGATGCCGTCCGGGGCCGCCTTGTGGAGCTGGTCGCGGACGGGTCCGTTGCGGTAGTTGAAGGCGGCGTCGAAGCCGAGGTCGTCGAGCAGGTGGCGCACCTTGGCGTCGGAGCCGGCGCTGCCGATCACCCGAGAGGCGCCACGGAGCTTGGCCATCTGGCCGGCCACGCTGCCCACCGCGCCGGCGGCGCCGGAGATGAACACGACGTCACCGTTCTTGAGGGAGGCGATGTCGACCAACCCGATCCAGGCGGTGAGGCCGGTGGTGCCGAGCACGCCGAGGTAGGCCTGAGCGGGGGCGAGGCTGGTGTCGATGCGCTGGAAGGCGGTGGCCGCGCCGGTGCTGTACTCGCGCCAGCCGTTGAAGTGGAGGACGGTGTCGCCGAGGCTGAGGTCGGGGGAGCGGGACTCGACCACCTCGCCGACGGCGCCGCCCGACATCACCTCGCCGACCTGGAACGGCGCGGCGTAGGACTTGCCGGCGTTCATGCGGCCGCGCATGTAGGGGTCGACGGACATGAACGTGTTGCGGACGGTGACCTGGCCGTCGCCGGGGGCCGGGACCGTGCTCTCGACGAGGGTGAAGTTGGCGGGGATGGGTTCGCCGACGGGGCGGGAGGCGAGGTGGATTTCGCGATTGGCGTGTGCAGGCATGAGCGGGATGGTGGCACAGCTCCCGCCCCGGGGCGGGGCGAATGAGATGGGCCTTCAACCTGGGGCTGGTCGAGGGCGACGGGGTGCACGTGCCTATAAATCTGGCTGCGCACTACCCAGGGACAGCCGAGCCCGGGACGACCGGGAATGCCGTCTACTACGCCCACGCCCAGCCGGGGATGTTCCAGGGCCTCTACAGGCTCCACCTGGGAGACGAGGTCCGCGTGCTGCGGCAGGACGGGACCCAGCTGGTCTACCACGTGGCGGCCTTCAAGAAAGTGGCCTTCAACGACCGTTCGGTGCTGCTCCCTACTCCCTTTGGGGAGCTCACCCGCACGTCCTACGACCCCTATACACCGCGCTTCATCGTGATCGCGACCAAACTATTTCATTCCCATCGACCCAGGGGCACCCGTGACGCTCATGCCTGCGGCTCTTTGCTGCCTCTTTGCTTGGGCGGCCGTAACGCCTTCCCCGGCGACGGGCTTGGCTTTGCTGGGGCTGCTCGTGCTCGACCGTGGCGGCGTACTGTTAGGCGCGCACGCGCGCCCTTGGCGACCATATGGCGCGGAGGGTACGTCACCGCTCCTGATGCGGTCCAGGTTCTGGTGGACCGGCACACCGGCGCTGAGCCGAGTCGTCGAGCTGGCCCTGTCATGGCCATCGGAGTTCGGATACAATTCGCACTCGGGGGCGGCGCAATGACGTTCTACTTATGACCGCCGGCCCCGATCCTCTTGCCAGAGACCGGCCGACTCCGCGGTCTCGGGGAGTTTGCGAGGTTTTGTGACCGACACCCATTTGCCACGGCCCGATCCATGGTGTACCGCCGCTTGCTCGCCGCGTACTTCGTACAGACAAGACCGATACCGCCTGCAGTCGAAATGGATGGACCGCAGTCATCAGCGGCGTCATGCTTCTCCGCTGTTCCGCTATCCTGATCCACGTTCTTGCGAGTGCCCCTTCTTTCTAGTTGTGTAAATGAGTACCTCACCGAGTGCAACCGTTTGAGTCCGGCATGGCCGTCCAGCTACCACAGCCGATTCGGCTAGTCTTGTTGGTAGCGTCGCCCATCCCATATCAAATACCGCTGTACAGACATCTCGCCAACGAGCCGAGGCTGGACTTCACCGTGGTGTACGCATCTAGCGGGGGCCTCCGGCCAACGGAGGCAGGATACGCAAAGCCGATCGCGTGGGACGGGGATTTGCTCTCAGGCTACGACCATACCTTTCTGAAACGAGCGCATGCCAATCCCATCGGCGGGAATTTCTTCAGCTTGAGAGACATCGATGTTGTGTCGATCCTTCGCAAGCTACGGCCTGAAGTGCTTTGGGTGTTTAGCTACCCATATCTGACTCATTTACTCGGAGTACTATCGCAACGCCTCGCCCGGGTTCCCGTGCTGTTGCGTGAGGACCAGACGCGATTGCATCCGCGCCAAGCGTGGAAGGAAGTCATCAAGAAGGTCATCTTCGCGAGTCTGTTTGCTGGACAGCGCGGCTTGTATGTTGGCATCGAGAGCCGGCGCTGGTTCGAGTACTACGGCTTCGCTAACGAGAAGTTGTACTTCACGCCCTACAGCTGCGACAACGCGGGTTTCCGCGCGGTCCATCAGCTACTCCGCGGCCAGAAGGAGGGGCTTTGCGCCGACTTTGGGATTGGAGGGGATGCGCCGGTCATCTTGAGCGTCTCGCGCCTGATCGATAAGAAGCAGCCGTTGATGCTTCTCGAGGCCTTTCGGCTCACGCGATCACGCGCGCGCTGCAGTTTGCTGATTGTGGGTACGGGCCCGCTCGAACAAGCGATGCGAAGAAAGGTCGAAGCTGAGCTGATTCCGGATGTTGTTTTTGCGGGCTTCCTCAACCAGAGCCAAATAGGACGCGCGTACGCAGCCAGTGACGTCTTTGCGCTGATGTCTAGGGAGCATGAGACATGGGGAATGGTGGTGAACGAGGCAATGAATTTCGGCCTGCCGATCGTGGTCTCGGACAAGGTTGGGTCAGCATCCGATCTTGTGCGCAGTGGTGTTAATGGCTACGTTGTACCGTTCGACTCTGCCGCCACTATGTCCGAAAGACTTACGGAATTGGTGACCCATCCTTCGAGACGGATTGCCTTCGGAAGAGCCTCAGAGGAGCTGGTCCTCGCCTATAACTACGAGAGTGATGTTGCTGCAATCATTAGTGCGGTGGCCGATGCGGTAGGCCCATGGCGCTGGCAACGTTCGCTCGCGACGAACTAGGGCTGGGCGGGAGCGAGTTTCGCCCGTCCAAGTTACGAACGAACTCACGACCGCAAGCGAGTGCGGTACCTGTCAACGCGGGTGAGACAGTTCGCGACGATCAATTAGCCCAGAAACGCCGATCAGCAAGGGGTCCTGAATGACACTCCGCGACCTGTTACCAGACGCAGCAAAGGTCCGGGTGCGTTCCGCGTTAGCCAGGCTTGGAATCGAAGTCGGATCGTATACGGGTTCCTTCGCCGAGCACCGAACCCGGCTGATCGAGGATGCTGCAGTGGCGACTGTCTGGGATGTAGGCGCGCACATTGGCCAGTACGGCGCTCGCGTGCGCCGCCAGGGCTACGCGGGCACGCTCCTGTCGATTGAACCTGGCCACGATGCATTTGAGAAACTGTCGGAGCGAGCGCGACGTGACGCTGATTGGATCACCAAGCGGGTTGCCGTCGCCGACGTTGCTGGCCCCGGCACGCTGTACATCTCTGCAAACGGCCAGAGCAGTTCACTGCTCGAGATGGACGAGCGACACATTGCGGCCAGTGCCCAGAGTCGTTACGTTGCACGGGAGTCAGTGGGCATTACCACCTTGGATGCGATCGAAGCGGAGTTATCGACGAAGGCGCCTTACTACGTGAAGCTTGACCTACAGGGAGCGGAGGGATTGGCGTTGCGAGGAGGTCTATCGGTTCTCAGTCGATCCGTCGCTTGTGAGGTTGAACTTAGCTTCGTGAGCCTGTATCAAGGCGGGGGAGCGTGGCACGATGTCGTGGCGTATGTCGAGGCCCAGGGGTTCACAATCTGCGACGTGGAGCGCGTGTTCTTCGACCAGGCCTCGAGAGACCTGCTTCAGATCAACGCTCTGTTCCGCCGTCTTCAGAAAGCGAGCAACGTCGCTGATTAGATCTAGGCGTCAGTCGGATCTACCAGATGACGGACTCCGGCCTGCGATGCGATCTCGGTATTCTATCGGGCCGGTGAGCAGGCCCGGCGGCGGGACTGGCCGGAAGAGTGCAGAGACTGGGCCCCGCTAGGGAGACGAACATGGCTCGTGTCGCGGTGGTGGGAACTGGGTACGTCGGGACCGTGACCGCCGTCTGCCTCGCCTGGCTGGGTCACGAGGTGGTTGGTCTCGATGTCGAGCCGACGCGGATCCAGCAGCTATCGGCGGGCCACGTCCCCTTCTTCGAGCCTGGCGTCCAGGAGTTGCTCGCGCAGACCCTTGCCAGCGGCCGCCTCTCATTCACGTGCGACAGCGCGGCGACCGCGGCTGCCGAGATCATCTTCCTGTGCGTGGGCACGCCACCGGGACCTGGGGGCGTGCCCGACATGGGCGAGGTGGCATCGGCGGCGCGAAACATCGCCCGCCACCTCCGGGGGGGCGTCGTCATCGTCAACAAGTCGACCGTACCGGTGGGCTCGGGGAACTGGGTGAGGACGCTCATCGAGGAGGATCTCGCTCCCGACGCTGAGGCGAGCTTCTCAGTGGTGTCGAACCCCGAGTTCCTGCGCGAGGGCGCAGCTGTCGAGGACTTCCTCTACCCCGCCCGCGTCGTCCTTGGGGGCGACGACGGCGGCACCGACCGCGTGGCCGCCCTCTACGACCGCGTGCTCCGTCAGGACTTCGACGGCGGCCGGCCCGATCGACTCCCCGGGCTGGTGGTCACCACGGTGTCGTCCGCGGAGATGGTGAAGTACGCCGCCAACGCGTTCCTCGCCACCAAGATCTCCTTCGCCAACGAGATCGCCACCATTTGCGAGATGGTGGGCGCCGACGCGCGCGAGGTACTGCCCGCGATCGGCGCCGACGAGCGGATCGGCCCCCGATTCTTGCAGCACGGAGTCGGCTGGGGAGGGTCCTGCTTCGGCAAGGATGTGGCTGCTCTCGTCGCCATGGGTCTCGAGTACGGCTACGGCTCGCCTCTGCTGCGGGCCGCGGTCGACGTCAACCAGGCCCAGCGCGCCAGCGTCCTGCGCAAGCTGCAGGCGTCGCTCAAGGTGCTCAAGGGACGCCGCATCGCCATCCTCGGGCTCGCCTTCAAGCCCGGCACCGACGACCTGCGCGACGCACCCGCCGTTGAGATCATCCGTCGCCTCCATGCCGCCGGCGCTCTTCTGAGCGCTTACGATCCGGTGGTCACCGCCCTCCCCGACGTCGAGGACATCAACCTCCGCCTCGCTGGTGACGCCTATGAGGCGGCGCACCGGGCGGACGCCGTCGTCATCGTCACCGACTGGCCGGAGTTCGGCGCCCTCGATCTCTCCCGGCTGGCCAAGGAGATGAAGGGCAGACTCGTCCTCGATGGGCGAGGCGTGGTCGACGTGGGCGCCGCCGCCGCAGCCGGCCTCACCGTCATCGGCTACGGCTGGTGAGTGATCCGCGGCGAGCCGTGGTCACCGGTGGCGCCGGGTTCCTGGGCTCGCATATCTGTGAGCGCCTTCTCGATGACGGCCACGGCGTGGTCTGCATCGACAACTTCCTCACCGGTTCGCCCGCAAACATCGAGCACCTGACCAGCCGCCCTCGATTCCAGCTTGTGCACGCCGACATCACCAACTACGTCCACGTCCCCAGCGACGTCGACCTCGTCTTCCATTTCGCGTCGCCGGCATCACCGATCGACTACCTGAGGCTGCCCATCCAGACCATGAAAGTGGGGTCCATCGGGACGCTCCACATGCTTGGGCTGGCCAAGGAGAAGGGAGCTCGGTTCGTGCTCGCCTCCACCTCCGAGACATACGGCGACCCCCAGGTCCACCCTCAGCCGGAGTCCTACTGGGGTCACGTCAATCCCGTCGGCCCGCGCGGCGTCTACGACGAGGCGAAGCGCTTCGCCGAGGCACTCACCATGGCCTACCGGCGCCAGCACGGCGTCGACACGACCATCGCCCGGATCTTCAACACGTCGGGCCCGCGCATGCGCCTCGACGATGGACGCGCCGTCCCCACGTTCATCAAGCAGGCGCTTCGCAACGAACCGATCACGGTCGCCGGCGACGGTTCCCAGACACGCTCCATCCAGTACGTCGACGACCTCGTCGAGGGCGTCATGCGCCTGGCTCACTCGGATCATCCCGGTCCCATGAACATCGGCAATCCGCACGAGGTATCGATACTCGAGTTGGCGGAGACGATCAGGCGGCTGACCGGCTCCACGGCACCGATCCACTTCATCGAACGGCCCGAGGACGATCCTCAAGTCAGGCAGCCCGACATCACCCTGGCCAAGCAGGCACTGGGCTGGGAACCACAGGTCGCTCTGGAACAGGGGCTGACTCTCACCATCTCCTGGTTCGCGTCGCAGCTTGCAGCCCTTTGACAACCCGCTTCGCTGGACCCTCGCTGGAGCTGGCCGCCCTGAGCGGACACGTGCTCATTACACGGCGCCCGACGCGATATACCTGGCAACCTATGGCTGGTGTGGGTGATCACGAAAACTAGGCAGAGCTGATCACGAATCTTCGCCGGCGCCACCTGGCAACGCTGCAAGGTCCACTTCCTCCGCAACGTGGCGAGCGCGGTGCCCAAGATGCACGCGCCAGCGGTACTGGCGGTGGTGAAGTCGATCTTCCTGCAGCCGACGCGCGAGACCGCCAAGGACGCGGTGGGCCACGCGCTCACCGTTCTGGAGCCACGCTTTCCCGGCGTGGCAGCCAAGCTCCGCGACGCGGAGACCGACGTGCTCGCCTACCTGGAGTTTCCCGTTGACCACTGGCGTTCGATCTCCTCGACGAATGCCATCGAGCGTGTCAACGCCGAACTTGACCGCCGCGCCAAGGTCGTTGGCATCTTTCCCAACACCGCGTTGCTCGTGCGCCTGTTCACCGCCGTGCTCCAGGATCAGCACGACGAGTGGCAGGACGGCCGGCGTCACTTCAGCCAGCAGTCAATGGCGCGGCTGCTGAACCCAGAGGGTCCACCGTTGCTCACCAACCCGCTCACGGAGGGCCTCGCTGCCTAACTCACCGACGTTGTGAGAACTCCATCGAATTCACACCACTCCCGGGGACTTGACCCCAAATCGCAGCAAACGTTGCAGGGTAGCGGTCGGCGTTTAGAATGTGGCGTGATGTGGCTGGACCCGTGCCTGCCGTGTTGCGCCGGCCCGGCGCCGGCTGAACCCGGCGGGAATTCCCGCCACCGTCAGAGGGACACACATGAACGCGCAAGACCAGGTTCACGGTCAGGGTCCGTTGATGTCCCCGGAGGACATGATTGTTGTTACCGGCGCCGGTGGATTCATTGGTGGCCATCTGGTGGCACAGCTGCATCGACGGGGGCTCCCGTGCATCCGCGCTGTTGATGGCAAGCCTCTGGACCAGTGGTATCAGCGGTTCCCCGGCGTGGAGAGTGTGCAGGCTGATCTGAGCGACCCGAAGGAGTGTCAGCGTGCGACCGAAGGCGCGGCGTGGGCCTTCAACCTGGCTGCGGACATGGGCGGTATGGGTTTCATCGAGACCAACAAGGCGGCCTGCATGCTGTCCGTCCTGATCAACACGAACCTGCTGCTCGCCGCCCGGGACAACGGCGTGAAACGCTTCTTCTTCGCCTCCTCCGCGTGCGTGTACAACGGAGCGAAGCAGGACCGCACTGATGTCACGGCTCTGCGGGAAGAGGACGCGTATCCGGCCCTTCCCGAGGACGGGTACGGTTGGGAGAAGCTCTTCAGCGAGCGGATGTGCCGCCATTTCACCGAGGACTTCAGCCTGGCGACGAGGATGGCGCGATATCACAACGTCTACGGGCCGCTTGGCACCTGGGACGGGGGAAGAGAGAAGGCTCCCGCCGCAATCTGCCGGAAGGTTGCGCAAGCGAAGATCTCCGGCAGTCCGGTCATCGAGATCTGGGGCGACGGCGAGCAGACCAGGAGCTTCATGTATGTCGACGATTGCATCCAGGGAACGCTTCGGGTCTTCGAGGGTGACTTTGCAGAGCCGCTCAACGTTGGAAGCGCCGAGCTCGTCTCCATCAATCAACTTGTCAGCATCGTTGAAGGTATCGCCGGCGTGCAGTTGGAGCGGGTGTACGATCGAAGTGCCCCGATGGGGGTGCGTGGAAGGAACAGCGACAACACACGCATCCGCGAGACGCTCCAATGGGAGCCGTCAATCACGCTCCAGCAGGGCTTGGAGAAGACCTACGCATGGATCTATGACCAGGTAAGGAGCGGGGTGAGCGACCCCATCCTGGCAGGGAGTCCGGAGCAACGCGCCTGACTATTGTGCTAGGCGCGCTCGCGCCCTGCGCCGCTCACCGACGCAACTGTTGTCTGGGGCTTTCAGCGGATGGGCCACGACTGACGGCATGCGGAGTCGCATGCGAATAGTAGTCCACGACTTCTCCGGGCACCCCTTCCAAGTCCAATTGAGCCGTGAGCTGGCGCGCCGCGGACACACAGTTGCCCACTGGCACTGCAGCTCGTTCACCACAGGCAAGGGAAGACTGGCGCTCCACGAGGGTGATCCCAAGACCCTGTCGATCGTCGGTATCCCGATGGGCTCCACCTTCGCGCGGTATTCGCCCCGGACGCGTGTGCGCCAGGAGGTGGCTTACGGGCGGGAGTTGGGGAGGAGGCTGACGGTCCTCGGGCCGGATGTCGTGCTCTTCTGCAACACGCCGCTGATCGCTCACGCCATCGCCGCCCGGGCCTGCGCTCGCGCAGGCATCCGCATGGTCTTCTGGTTGCAGGATGTGTACAGCGCCGCCATCACAGCGACGGCGGCCGAGCACCTAGGAGCCACGGGGAGGCTGATCGGTCGCCTTGCCGACCGCCTAGAGAGAAGGATCGCTCGCAGGTCGCGGGCCATCGTCGCGATCTCAGACGAATTCCTGTCCACACTAGACCGCTGGGGAGTGCGAAGCTGGACGACCGTCATCCCCAATTGGGCGCCGCTGCCCGAGGTCCCGGTTCTGCCCTCCGACAACGAGTGGTCCAGAGCCCATGACCTTTCCGGACGGCCAGTCGTGTTGTACTCGGGGACGCTTGGCTTCAAACACAATCCCGCCATCCTGCTAGCGACGGCGCGGGCGATGAACCAGCGGTTGCCCGAGGGACGCGTGGTCGTCGTCTCCGAGGGGCGTGGCCGAGACTGGCTTGCCGAAGAGAAGCGTCGCGAGGGAGTGGACAATCTCGTGCTGCTCGACTACCAGCCCTACGACACCCTCCCAGAAGTCCTGGCTTCCGCTGATGTCCTTGTCGCCATCCTCGAGCCCGCCGCGGGGCGTTATTCGGTGCCGTCGAAGATCCTCAGCTACTTGTGTGCCGGCCGCGCGATACTGGCTGTGATCCCAACAGATAATGCGGCGGCATTGATACTGCGAAGCAGTGGGGCCGGAATCGTTGTCCAGCCTGGCGAGCACGAGGGCGCCGTTGCCACTGTGTTCGAGTTGTTGGGCGACGAGCAGCGTCGGTCACAGATGGCCTCGGACGCTCGCAAGTATGCGGAGAAGACGTTCTCCGTGACCGCGATTGCCGATCGTTTCGAGCCGATTCTCGCTGCCGCTGCCGCTTCGCTCTAACAGCCGCTGACTGACCCCCTCGGGGTTAGGCCGCCTCTCGATGCGCCGGCTCTCGCCGGTTGCCGTGTTCGCTGCGCATCCAACGCACGGTTTCTTCGACTCCCTCAGCCAGAGTGTAAGGAAGCGGGCCGACGACCGATTCCAGATCCGAAAGGTTAAACACCATGTCAGTGAGCAGGTTGTGCAGCCGAAAACTCGTAATCGGGGGCTCACGCCAACCGCATGTGAGCGGCAAGTCTGCATGGGGCCAGTTGGGTAGGTAGCGGCAACGCACATTGAGGACGGAGTCCTCATCCAATCCTCATCTTCCTTGCTTGCTCGGTGCGTCCCAAGAAGGAAGGGCTTGCCGTGACGGGTGCCCCGACGCGGTCGGGTTGCGCGTGGCGACGGCGGCGGCGGTCATGATGCGCCGCTGACGAAAGAAGACCCTCCGCGGGAGTTGAGCCCCGGGAGGGTCAGTACGGTGGATCTAGCACCGCATGGCGATCGTATGGCACTGTGCGCACTCGACGTGGAGGGGTACGTCGCCGCCCCCTCTCTGTCAATAATCCCTGAGACGTGCGTCCTGAATGTGGAGTGACGACGATGTAGAAGATCGCCAGAACGATACGTGCCGTGCCAGCGATGGAGGATGGCCCTCCGGGTTCGCCGTGCAGGCGGAGATCCCAAACCGCCCCAGTGTCATTCCGGTCAAGAGCCGGGGTGGGAAGCGACTGTGGAAAAGGCTCGCCACCAGCGGGTCCAGGTAAGCAACGAGAAGACGAACGTGTGTGAACCACTGCTGACGCATCGGAAGATTTGCAATGGCGTCAAAACGAGGGGAGGTCTCATCCCTCGGATACAGGCGCACCCACGGGGTGTGCTGTAAGCCAGTGGGCGATCCTGTGTGCTGCGCTGGCGGCGCTCGGTGTATAGGTGGCGTGAGCTCGTTGCAGGCGCTGGCAAGGAACAGGAGAACCTGTCGCCTCGATACCGTCCGCCAAGAGGTGGTGCGTCCGCCTCGTCGGCGGCCAAAGGAAGGCCCGCAAGCGGCGACAACCGTGAGCGGCAGAGTACCGACGCGAGGCACAGGGGCGGGACGGCTCGTAGTAGTGATGAAGCGGCTGTAATGGCCGTGGAGCGAAGGGGCCGGGCAGGCCAGGTCACCCAGATGCCAACCCTTTCGGGGAGGAGCTGAATGGGCGGACCACAGCAGGGAATGAAGTCGTTCGACATCAACAAGCGCCTCGTGTTCGAGGCGTGGGAGAAAGTCCAAGCCAACGCGGGATCACCGGGGGTGGATGCCGTCAGCATCGGCCAGTTTCGGGCGAGCGAGAGGGGCAACCTCTACAAGCTCTGGAACCGGATGAGCGCGGGCAGTTACATGCCTGTCGCGGTGCGGGCGGTGGAGATACCGAAGGATCACGGGGCGGGGGTCAGGGTTTTGGGCGTGCCCACCGTGGCCGACAGAGTTGCCCAGACTGCAGCAGCAATGCTGCTGGAGGAGCGGCTGGAGCCGATCTTCCACCGCGACAGTTACGGCTATCGTCCGGGGCGTTCAGCCCATGACGCACTGGCTGTGACACGACGGCGGTGCTGGAGACAGGACTGGGTGCTCGACGTGGACATCCGGGCCTTCTTCGACAGCGTTCCCCACGATCTACTCATGAAAGCGGTAGCTCACCACACTGACGAACGCTGGGTTCTGCTCTACATCGAACGGTGGCTCACCGCCCCGATGCAGATGCCAGATGGAGCCCTCGTCGCCCGAGACAAGGGAACCCCGCAGGGTTCTCCGGTCTCACCGTTGCTGGCCAACCTATTCATGCACTACGCGTTCGATTTGTGGATGGACCGGAATCATCCGGCCTGTCCGTTCGAGCGTTATGCGGATGACATCGTTGTTCACTGCGACACCGAGGCGCAAGCCCACAATCTGCGGACTGCGCTCGCCGATCGGCTCGGGGCACTGGGCCTCGAACTGCACCCCGCGAAGACGAAGATCGTGTACTGCAATGACACGAATCGCCCTGGAAAATCGGAGCACACGTGTTTTGATCTCCTGGGCTACACCTTCAGGGGACGCCTGGTCCGTGGCCCACGAGGGTTCTTCGTGAGCTTCTCACCGGCCATCAGTACCATGGCGAGGAAGGCAATCAGTCGGACGATCAGGGCGTGGCACCTCAACCGTCGGAGTGACACGGACCTATCTGTTCTCGCCAGGGCAATCGACGCCCAGGTCAGAGGCTGGATCAACTACTACGGAGCCTTCTATCGCTCCGAGTTGTACTCCCTTGCACGGCGCATCGACCAGCATCTGGTCCGATGGGCCATGCGGAAACTCAAACGACTGCGACGAAGGCCTCTCAAGGCATGGGCATGGTTGTACGCCGTCAGGCGCCATCAGCCGACGCTCTTTGCCCACTGGCACCTCATCGCACCAGTCCCGCGCCGGTCTGTGGGAGCCGTATGACGGGAGACTGTCACGTACGGTTCTGAGAGAGCCGGGGGGTGAGACTCCCCCCGGCCACTCACCAGTTCCCCTCCCTCTATTAGGCACCTTGAGGGCGTACCGGGGAGCACATGATGACAACGGAGATCCTGACGACGCGGCCGACTTTCGAGGCGCCGCCGCGGCCTGACCCAGAGGTGCTGGAGCG
>OCZT010001522.1_pt1 | contig 24018 bp, 24 predicted proteins | sample 1539031 | NCBI WGS metagenome assembly OCZT01 (sample SAMEA3539308, study PRJEB22396) | soil metagenome | biome: tundra; feature: field; material: soil | place: USA | collected 2010-05 | depth 0.15 m | reverse complement strand
TTGAGCACGAAACCGAGCGGGAGTAGCTCAGTCGGTAGAGCGTCAGCCTTCCAAGCTGAATGTCGCGGGTTCGAGACCCGTCTCCCGCTCCAAATCCCATTTCGTGCCTAAAGATTGGCCTGGCGACAGCTTCCCGCGCTCTCCGTGTTTCTGCCCGTCAGCTGGTCTAGCAGGACTCCGGGTCCAGGCTGAGATCGTGGATTGGGGCCTCGGAATGCGCAGAACGACTCCTGTACGACATCGAGCGCGGCGTCCGGGTCGCCCAACATTCGAAAGGCGAAGGCGTAGAGGCGCTCAGAGCACGCGGAGTACAGCTGTTCGATGTCGAGCTAGGGTCCGGCATTCACGGAGGAAGGATACGGAACGGCATTCACGGTACGAAGTACCCGGACCCGTACGCCGATTCTCGCTCGCCGAGAGAATCGACCGCGATGGAGTAGTGCTGTATGGCGCCGCGCGATAGGGAGATCCTCAGGCGGATCATCGACTGCAGCGACGCCGTTGACGTACGCACCGCCCGCGTCGGTGAGAGCTGGGCGGATGATGACATGGCGGTTGACGCTATCGCCAAGCGTGTCGAGGAGATCGGCGAGATTGCCAAGCGGCTCACTCTAGATGCGCTTGAGTTGATGCCGGGCGTCGACTGGCGGGGCGTCAAGGGCATCTGCGATGTCATGGCCCATAACTACCTGGACATCGAGGTCGGTGTCATCGCCGACGTGGTTGTGGACTATCTGCCGGGCCTTCGAGCCGAGATCAGCAGGGCGCTGTCCGACTTATAGCCCGGTATCGTGCTGACCTGGGGTGCTCGTAGGCGAACCAATGAAGAAACAGAATGGCGCGCCGCCCATGTGGGCAAGCGCGCCATTTTCATATTCGACGCCCGCGCGTCCGCGAGGTCAATTCTCCGGAGATGACCACGAGCGCAGCGTCTGCAGGTAGTTGGCACGATCGAACGCCGACGGGTTCTTCGCCGTAGCCGCGCTTGCGCTGCCGCGAAGCTGGGAAACAGAGTCGTACTCGCCCTGTTCCATCCAGGCCCGAAGCTCGGTCTCGACGGTTCGGACGTGGCCGGGACCCTTTCGCAGAAGCGCCGAAGTCATCATTACAACGTCGGCGCCAACGAGGAGCTCCTTGGTAACATCGGCGCCCGTGTTGACACCGGAGCTTGCCGCCAGAGAGACCTCAGCACCGAGCTGAGGCCGGAGGATCGCGATCCAGCGGAGCGGTAGTCGCAGATCCGAGGACTGGCTCAGCTCAAGGCTGTTGACCACACCCAGGGTCGGGAGGTCCAGATCCGGTTGGTAGAAGCGGTTGAACAGGACCAGCCCGTTCGCGCCGCACCCGGCGACCTTGCCGGCGAAATTAGAAAAGGCCGAGTAATACGGGCTGAGCTTCACGGCCAGCGGGATGGTGACGGAGGATCGGACTTTCGCAATGAGGTCCAGGTCCGCCGCATCCGTCTCGGCCGCGGTCTTGCTGGGGTCCGCGGCGACGCGGTAGAGGTTGAGCTCCAGCGCGTCCGCACCTGCATCCTGCATGAGCTTGGCGTATCGAACCCAGCCGCCGGCCGACGTGGCGTTGAGGCTGGCGATGACCGGCACAGACGACTGGGCCTTGATCGCGGAAAGGTTGGCGAGATAGCGATCCCCGACCCCCGGCAGCGTGTCCACCGTGGGGAAGTACTCGAGGGCTTCCGCGAACTGGCCTGCGCCGGTCTCGAGGGACTTGTTCAGTTCCAACTCGTCGTTGAGGATCTCCTCCTCGAAGAGCGAAGGAAGCACGATGGCTCCCACGCCCGCCTCATCTAGGAGACGGGCGGAGGCGATGTCGCCGGTCAACGGGGATGCCGAAGCCACGATCGGAGAGCGCAGCTCCAGGCCGAGATACTTGGTAGTCAGATCGACGGTCATGTCTAGTCTTCCTGCGTTCCGGCCGTGGCCGCGCCGGCGAACTCGCCGAGGTGCGGGACGGTCTGTTGGATACCGGCCAACTGCTCGTAGAAGTGCCAGCGCTCGGTGGCGTCGGCCTGCGCCAGTTCGGCCAGCTGGGCTGCCCGCTCCGGGTTCGTCCGCTGCAGGATTGCGTAGCGTGTTTCGTTCGCCACGAAGTCCTTCACCGCCATCGTCGGCTTGGCCGAGTCCAGCTTGAACGGCTGACCGCCCTCAGTCTCGCTCGGCTGATAGCGGTAGAGCGGCCAGTAACCGCTCTTGACTGCATCCTTCTGATGCGACATGGACTTCTCCATGTCGATGCCGTGGGCGATGCAGGTGGCGTAGGCGATGACCAGGGATACGCCCGGCCAGGCCTCTGCTTCGAGCAACGCCTTGGTGGTCTGGGCGTCGTTGGCACCCATCGAGATCTGGGCGACGTAGACGTTGCCGTAGGCCCGAGCCATGGCGCCGAGGTCCTTCTTGCCCGTGGCCTTGCCTGCCGCCGCGAACTTCGCGACCGCGCCGCGAGGCGTGGACTTGGAGGCCTGGCCGCCGGTGTTGGAGTAGACCTCGGTGTCCAGGACAAGGATGTTGACGTTCCGGCCGGAGCTCAGGACCTGGTCTAGGCCGCCGAAGCCGATGTCGTAGGCCCAGCCGTCGCCGCCGATGATCCAGACGCTCTTGCGAACGAGGTCACCGGAAAGTGCCAGGAGGGACTGAGCGTCGGCCTTGTTGGTTCCGTTGACGGTCGCGAGCTTCTCGCGAAGCTGGGCGACGCGAGCGCGCTGGGCGTCGATCTCAGGCTCGGTATCCTGAGGGCTGTCCAGCAGCTCGCGAACGAGCTTCTCGCCGATTTGCGGCGCGAGCCGCGTGGCGAGCGCCCGAGCGTGCTCGTTCTGGGCGTCGACGCCGAGGCGCATTCCCAGACCGAATTCGGCGTTGTCCTCGAAGAGGGAGTTGTTCCAGGCAGGCCCGCGGCCGGCCGCGTTAGTGGTCCACGGTGTCGTGGGGAGGTTGGCGCCGTAGATCGAGGTGCAGCCCGTGGCATTGGCCACGATCATGCGATCCCCGAAGAGCTGGCTGATGAGGCGCAGGTAAGGCGTCTCACCGCAGCCCGCGCACGCGCCCGAGAACTCGAACAGCGGCTCGAGGACCTGGGAGCCTTTGACGGTGTCGTGGGCGAGCAGGCTTCGGTCGAGCTGCGGAATGGACTGGAAGAACTCCCAGCTCGTGCGGCCGACCTCGACGTGATCTTCCACCGGGCCCATGTTGATCGCCTTGTGGCTCGAGTCCGTCTTGCTCTTGGCCGGGCAGACATCGACGCAGACGCCGCAGCCGGTGCAGTCATCCGGGGAAACCTGGATGGTGAGTCCATGGCCGGGCAGATCGCGCGACTTGAACTCCTTGGTCAGGAAGCCCTCCGGAGCGCCGGCGACGGCCGCGGTCGGGTAGACCTTCATGCGGATGCTGGCGTGCGGGCAGACCATGGCGCATTTGCCGCAGTCGATGCAGATCGACTGGTCCCAGACCGGGATGGTCTGGGCGATGGCCCGCTTCTCGTACTTGGTGGTTCCAGACGGGAACGTGCCGTCGGCCGGGAACGCGCTGACCGGCAGCAGATCGCCGTCGCCGGCCATCAGGACTGCGGTTACGTTCTTGACGAAGTCCGGGGCGCTGTCCGGCACGGTGAACATGGCCGACTGGTTGCTGCTGGGCGTGCCGAGCTTCACGTGGGCCAGCCGTCCGATCGACGCGTCGATGGCCGCGAAGTTGCGGTCGACGACGGCCTGGCCGCGCTTGGCGTAGGTCTTCTCGGTGAACTTCTTGATCTTGGAGATCGCCTCTTCTGCAGGCAGGACGCCGGCAAGATGGAAGAAGCAGGGCTGCATCACGGTGTTGATGCGGTTGCCCATGCCGACTTCTTCGGCGACGGCGAAGGCGTCGATGACCCAGAGGTCGATCGCCTTGTCGACGAGCTGCTGCTGGACCTTCTTGGGGAGCTGGTCCCAGACCTCATCCGCGCTGTAAGGCGAGTTGAGGAGGAACGTTGCGCCCTGCTTGGCAAACTCGACGATCTTGGTGCGCTCGAGCAGGCCGAACTGGTGGCAGGCGATGAAGTCGGCGCCCTCAACGAGGTAGGCCGACGGGATCGGCTTGGGCCCGAACCGGAGGTGCGAGACGGTGACCGAGCCGGACTTCTTGGAGTCGTAGACGAAGTAGCCCTGGGCGAAGAGGTCGGTACCTTCGCCGATGATCTTGACGGACGACTTGTTGGCGCCGACGGTGCCGTCCGAGCCGAGCCCGAAGAACATCGCCTGGACCTCGCCGGCCGGGCGAGCGACCTGGAACTTGGTGTCGATCGGCAGGCTGAGATGGGTGACATCGTCGATGATGCCGACGGTGAAGTGCTTCTTCGGCTTGGCGGCCGAGAGTTCGTCGTAGATCGGCTTGATCATTGACGGCGTGACTTCCTTGGAGGAGAGGCCGTAGCGGCCGCCGGTGACTCGCGGAACGGCCGCGAAGCGCGGCTTGTCCGAGTCCATGTTCTCGGCGAGAGCGGCAACGATTTCCAGGTAGAGCGGCTCGCCGACGGCGCCCGGCTCCTTGGTGCGGTCCAGCACGGCGATCGACCGAACGGTGGCCGGCAGCGCCGCGAGGAATTCTTCGGACGGGAACGGCTGGAAGAGGCGGACCTTGACTAGGCCGACCTTCTCGCCCTTGGCGATGAGCGCGTCAACGGTTTCTTCGACCGCGCCGATCGCGGAGCCCATGACCACGACTACGCGCTCCGCGTCCGGGGCACCGTGGTAGTCCACGAGCCCGTAACGGCGGCCGGTCTGAGCAGCGAGCTCGTCCATGACTTCCTTGACGATGCCGGGCAGCGCCAGGTAGTACGGGTTGGCCGCTTCGCGGGCTTGGAAGAAGACATCGGGGTTCTGGGCGGTGCCGCGTATGACCGGGGCATCGGACGTGAGGCCGCGGCTGCGGAACGCGAGAACGTCCTCTTCGCGGACGAGGGCTCGGATGTCGTCCTTTTCGAGCACGACGATCTTGTTGACTTCGTGCGAGGTGCGGAAGCCGTCAAAGAAGTGGAGGAACGGGACCCGTGCCCGGAGCGTGGCCGCGTGAGAGACAAGCGCGAAGTCCTGTGCCTCCTGAACGGAACTTGCTGCCAGCATCGCCCAGCCAGTGGCGCGGGCGTGCATGACGTCGCTGTGGTCGCCGAAGATCGAGAGGGCATGTGTGGCCAGAGTGCGGGCCGCGACGTGAATGACCGCCGGGGTCAGCTCGCCGGCGATCTTGAACATGTTGGGGATCATGAGCAGGAGGCCCTGCGACGCGGTGAAGGTCGTCGCCAGTGCGCCCTTCTGGAGAGCGCCGTGCATCGCACCGGCGGCGCCGCCCTCGGACTGCATCTCGACCACGTCCGGAACCTTGCCCCACATGTTCGGCTTGCCCGCGGCCGACCAATCGTCGCAGTGCTCCGCCATTGGCGAGGCCGGAGTGATCGGGAAGATCGAGATCACCTCACTGACGGCGTAGGCGACCCTCGCGGCCGCTTCATTTCCGTCGAGACATTCCCACCGCTGGGTCATCGCCGATCCTCCTTGCGCTGTGACGTACTTGGGGCGGAATTCCACCCGATCGTGCGCCAGGTGGAGGATTGACTTCTCAACGACTCGCCGGATCCGGAACAGCTGAAGTGCTTTGAGCGGCGAGGTTGATGGTCCGGTCGTCAGGTGCCCAGTGCCCGCGGCTAGATAGGCAGCTGCACGCCATTGCGAATTATGCCCCTGAGTGTATCGCCAAGTAGTGCCCAATGGACTCGGGCGACTGCCCCGGCAGTCACGTTACTGTCCCATGCCTGCGCGAAATGGTCCGGGCCACCGTGTCATCACAGGCCCGATGTTGGTCTGGATTCGCCGCAATCAACTCCGCTGCTCCACCGGCGAACGCGGTTCGTTGAACATCTGGATCAGGGTCAGGGAGATGTCGCTTGCTCCGTTGGCGAGGTCGCGCCGGTGGCGACCATGCGCCGCTTCCGTCAGTTGAGCCGTTCCTGCCGCGAACGCAATCGCCGAACCGCCGGGCGCAACTCGCCCTACGCGGCCAGCCCCGCCGCCAGTGTCAGTGCGCTTCGGGCCCGGTTGAGGATGTAGAGGTGGTAGCCCGGCGCGCCTGAAGCCAACAGGTCGCGGATCTGGGTGAGGGCCCAATCGACTCCGAGGGCTTCGATGATCTCGGGTTGGTCGCCGGCGGCTTCGATGCGCCGGATGAGGCGCTCCGGCAGAGAAGCCCCGCACATGGCTGCGATGCGCTTGATCTGCTTGAGGGAGAGGACCGGCATGATGCCCGGGACGATGGGGACATCGATTCCAGCTGAACGGCACCGGTCCACGAAGCGGTAGTAGGCCTCGTTCTCGAAGAACAGTTGAGTGGTGATGAACGATGCCCCCGCATCCACTTTGCGCTTGAGGTTGACCATGTCCGCCTCGAACGACGGGGCCTCGGGATGCTTCTCCGGATAGCCGCCCACGCCCAGGCACAGATCCGGGTGCAGCCCTTTTAGGAGAGCAACCATGTCGGAGCCGAAGCGCAGGTCTTCGCTGAAGGCTGTAGCCGCCGGTAGTCCGTCCGGTACGTCGCCGCGAAGGGCCATGATGTTCCGGATCCCCATCGCGTAGTGAGCGTCGGCGACGGCGGCTACCTCCGCCCGGGTGTGCTTCACGGCAGTGAGGTGCGGCATGACCGTGAAGCCGAATTCATCTCGCAGCAGGGCCGACATCTGGGCGGTGCGCTCCTGCGTGCTGCCGCCGGCACCGTAGGTTATCGAGACGAAGTCGGGTTCAATCTGCTGAAGAACTGCGGCCGTCTGGCGGAGCGCCTCCACGCCCGCCTCGTCTTTGGGCGGAAAGAACTCGAGTGAGCGCAGGGGGCGCCCTTCCGACAGCAATTCGGAGATGGGCCGGTCCGGCGACGTTGGGATTGCGGGCATGGACCCGATGATACGGCCCTTTGCGCGCGGCTATTGCAAGTCCATGAGCCGGGTGACGGTCCGGTCGGCTCTACGCAGCCGCCTCGAGCCGTAGGGTTTCAATGAGGTCGGAGACAGATGTGGTTGCGAGACCGATGACCGTGTCGGCCGCGCCGTAGTAGACCAAGATTCGCTCGCCCGTGGAGTCGAGCACCCAGCCGCTGGGGAAGACCACGTTCGGAACGTCGCCGGTCCGCTCGTATTCAGTTTCCGGACCGAGGTGCCAGTCGTTCGTTCGGGCGATGACCCGGGTGGGATCGTCGAGGTCCAAGAGCGCCAGGCCGCTCCGGTAGAGCGCGCCGGACGCGGTGATTCGAATTCCATGGTAGAGGACGAGCCAGCCGGCGTCGGTCTCGAGTGGGGGAGGGCCGAGGCCGACCTTGCCGGCATCCCACCAGCCACCGGCTCGGGCCGGCAGGACGAGTTCCGGCTCGGACCAGGTCCGAAGGTCCGGCGAACGCGAGAGCACGATGTTGGCCGGCCCGCCCCGACATGGGCGGTGCAGCATTACCCAGTCTCCACCGAGCCGTCTCGGGAAGAGTGCGGCGTCCTTGTCGTCCGGAGGACAGATCGCTCCGAGGCGCTCGAAGGTGACGAGGTCTTCGGTGAGTGCCAGCGAGACTAGTGGGCCGTTTGAGGAGTACGAAGTAAACGTGACCGCGTACTTGGCGAGTTCCGGCAGGTAGACGATGCGCGGATCCTCGATGCCCCACTCGTCCTCGGGATGGAGCGCGACGTCTGCTTCGAGGGCCGGGCGCGGGTCGAAGTGCCAGTCTTGTTCGCCGTCCGCGCTCCGGGCCACCGCAAAGTGCGACTGGCCCCGGAAGCTTTCCACGCGAACCAGCAGGGCCACTTCACCGTTGATCCGAGTCGCGCCCGGATTGAAGACCGCGTGGCCGGGGTAGGGCAGATCGTCGGCCGTGATGATCGGGTTCAGGGCGCTGCGCGTGAAAAGCCTGTTCATCGCAGGCCAAGTCGCGCCGGTTGGCACATAGCGTCACGGGCTTTCGTGGAGAGTACGGCCGGAAAAGGCGACGGCGCTCTTATCCGGGGAGTCGGTGCCGCCGGGGCCGGCCTGAAGCCAGCCATCACGTGAGCCGACCCGAAGACAGCAAGCGTGCCGTCCAGATCTGGCAGCTGGAATTCGGCCTCGGAATCGCAACCGCGCAATTCCCCGCTCATATCGCACGGCGGGAAGGGCCACGATCGGATCGCAGTCGGTTGGGTCACCTTCCGAACTTGCAACACCGAAAGGTCCAACCGCATGGCATCCCAGTCACCCACTCCGGTCAAGGATCAGCCGCATCCGTTCCAGACTCCTCCCTCCGTTCCGATTGTCGTTCCCAACGAGGACGCGGGCGCGAACGGCTCGAGCTTGGACTTGCCGCTGGACAAGAACTGCGCCCTCTGCAATGCACCGCTCGGTGACCAGATCCATATCGATGGTCAGGCCGACGCGGACGGCGATTCGGCGCGATGGGGTATGTAGTCCTGTAGCCCCTATAGGTTCTCCGGCCGCTTGATCGGCGGCAGATGCGGCTCGCCGGTTATCAGGCGCGTTCCGCGGCCATGGGTCAGGAAGCTCCAGGCCCACCGGATCAGCACGACCAACCGATTGGCGAAACCGATCAGGTAGAGGATGTGGACGCCCAGCCACATTCCCCAGGCCAGAAAGCCGCTCATGTGGCCGAAGCGGCCCAGCCACCGAATGTCGGCCACGCCGGATAGGCGCCCTATGACCGCGACATCGCCGCGATCCCGATAGCGGAAGGGCTCGGTTGGCTTGCCCGCAAGGCGGCGCCCGATCGAATCGGCGGCGTAGGTGCCCTCCTGGATGGCGGCCGGCGCCACGCCCGGCACGGTTTTGCCGTTTGGGCGGGTGACTACGGCCAGGTCGCCTAGGACCATGACTTCGGGGTGGCCGGGCAAGGCAAGATCCGCGTCGACCGGCACGCGGCCGGCCCGGTCCGCTCCAACACCGAGGGCCTCGGCGACCCTGCGGCCGAAACTGGAGGCCTGGACGCCCGCGGCCCAGAGAACGGTTCGGGTGGGGATTCGCTCGACTGCGTCGCCGGTTTCGTTGTGGACGGAAACGGTGATGCCGCCTTCATCGATCGCGGTCACGCGTGTGCCGGTTCGGACCGTCACGCCCAGATGCACCAGTTGACGCCCGGCCGATTCGGAGAGCCCCGCCGGGTATGTCGGCAGGACTCGATCGAGAGCCTCGACGAGCAGGACGCGTGCGTCGGAAGGCAGGATGGATCTGAAGTCTCGGCGGAGTGTGTCGCGCGAGATTTCGCCGAGTGCTCCGGCCAGCTCGACTCCGGTCGGGCCGCCGCCCACAACGGTGAAGGTCATCCACTCGGCGCGACGCAGCTCGTCCGCTTCTCGCTCGGCGGCTTCGTAGGCGATCAGAATTCGCCGGCGCATGTCCGTCGCGTCTTCGATCGTCTTGAGTCCCGGCGCCAGCTCGGCCCACTCGTCGTGCCCGAAGTATGCGTGCCGGGCGCCGGTCGCCACCACCAGCGTGTCGTAGTCGACGGTGCCTTCGTCGCTGAGGGTCACTCGGCGTGCGACTGGATCAACCGCCACGGCCTCGCCGAGAATTACGCGCGTGTTCTTGTACCGGCGCAGGATCGCGCGGAGCGGCTGAGCGATGTCACCTGGCGATAAGGCGCCCGTGGCCACCTGGTAAAGGAGCGGCTGGAAGAGGTGGTAGTTGCGCCGGTCGACGAGCGTGACCTCGACCGCCCGGTTTCGGCCGAGCTTCTGGGCGGCGTACAGCCCGGCGAAGCCACCGCCGACGATCACGACGCGATGCCGGTTCGCAGAGAAGCCCTTGTCTTTGTTCACACTGCAATGGTGCCGCGAAACTTACGCTCGCGTGATGGGGCGACGCGCCGGAACCGCGTGCCGAGCCGGGTGGCAGCGACAACCTCGAACTGCGTCGCCGGCCGGCTACTCGTGCTCGCCGGCGCTCCGAAGGGCGTAGACCCGGCCATGTTTGAGGTCGAGATCCTCGAGTTCCGTGGTGGTCCTTACGTCATAGACGGCAACCTCGACCAGTTCCTCGGCGGGGAGGTAGAGGCGGCCGGGGTCCCCGGTGATGATGTCGATGCCGCGGCCGCGGGCGCTCCGAAGCCAGGGTAGGACCCGCTCGGCGAGGCGTGAGTCGTACCAGCAATCGCCGGCAAGGATGACGTCCGTGTCTGGTGGCTCGTCGTCCAGTACGTCGCGATGCTCGACGCCTACGCGGCAGCCGTTGGCGTGAGCGTTGAGTTCTATCGCGGCTGCTGAGAAAGGATCCACGTCGGCACCGATCGCCACCGTCGCTCCGGCGAGCCGCGCGGCAATCGCGCAGAGTCCGGAGCCGGAGGCAAAGTCGAAGACCCGCCGTCCGCGCACCGCTTCCGGATGCTCGCCTAGATAGCGGGCAAGTGCGAGGCCGCCGCCCCAGGCAAAGGCCCAGAACGGCAGAGCCGGGTCCGGGTCGCCGGTCTCCAGCTGGACCGCATGCATCAGCGGCAGGGCCTCGGCGGCCAGATGAAGGTGGATCTCCTCCAGCCCCGGTACGGGCTGGAGCTTCGTGTGGTGGAGCACGAACGTACGGGCTGTCGCTGCCATCACCGTACTCTACTGGTCCTCCCGGCCGGACCCGAGATTCGGCGCCCGCAAGGCCATTTACGGTGCGATTTGCCCCGTACTGCGCGTTTAGTTCGGTCTTGTGCGGATAGTGGCGGTCGCCATGGTCTACATCCGTGCCTAGTCTCGCCGAGTAGTCTAGGAGAGGCCCTTTTGTAGCTTGGTGAAGGCGTGATCGAGTACGCGGAAGAACCGTCGATCCCAAATCGAGTCTCCCTCGAGACTCTCTCCGGCGAGGAGTGGCAGGCTCATCCGGCCGTCATCGCCAACCTGACTCATCATGAAGTCTGGGTCGGCATCGAGGAGCCGCTCGGGGAGTCGCTCCTGCCCGAACGACCCGTGCGGCTGGTTGTCCGCCGTTCCGACGGTGAAACGCAGACCGCCGAATCCATGGTTCTCTGGCATATCGGTGAAGACGGCAAGCTCGTCGCCCTGATGCGCCCCACCATCTGGAATCCGCCGTCCAGGCGCGCGCACAGTCGCACCAGACTCGCCCTGCCGGTGTATCTGAGCACGGCCGAGGGCGCGCCACCCGTTCCGGCACTGACAACCAACGTCGGAGTGGGAGGCATCTACTGCCTTGCGGAAGCCTCCGTTGAGGTCGGGAGCACGCTGCCCGTCTCGCTGAGGCTGACCCCTGCCGAATCGTTCGACTGCCACGCCGAAGTCGTGCGCGTCGACGAGAACACCGACGACCCGACCGGCAAGCAGATGGTGATCGCGCTCAAGTTTCTGGAGTTGTCGCAAGACGACCAGGGCAGGCTGGCCTCCGCCTTCGTGGCTCTCGCCGACGACGTCGATGACGATTGCGTGCCTCGGGTCTGGCGCGGCAACGAGTCCGGCAAGGCAACGAGTCCGGCAAGGCCTCCGACGGGTAGATTCTGACGCGGTTACTTCCCGAACAGGGCCTCGCGAACGGCGAGCAAGAGAGCGTCCAGGCTGTGGGGCTTCACGATGAACGGCGCTCTTTGCTCGGGCTTGCCTTCCTTGGCGTGCAATTCCTCGCAGTAGCCTGAAGCAAAAAGCTGCCGGATGTCGGGCCGAAGGGCCTTCACCGCCACGGCCGTCTGGTGGCCCGTCAGCCCCGGCATGACCATGTCCGAAAAGAGAAGGTTTGTCCGCCCCGAGAATCTCCGGGCCAGGTCCACTGCCTCCTCACCCGTCGCCGCACGCAGAACGGTGTATCCGTGCCGCTCGAGTAGATGCGCGAATTCAGGAATTCGAAAGGTTAGCCGGCGCAAATTGGATTGGTTCAACCAAGCCAACAGCGAGGAACTCCGATGACCATCGTCGGCAGCCACCTGGGCCAGGTCTCCGGCCTGACTCATTTCCACCTGCTTCGCGAGAACGCCGCCGTCCGCGCACAGAAGCCGGCCGGCCCGGCGAGCAGCCCCGCCGACCGCCCGGCGCACGACGCCGGACAGAGCGATGCCGCTCGGGAGCCCAGCGGCAAGGAGCGTTTCTCCATCGCTGGCAGCCCGGGCGGCACCGACTAGCTGCTCGAGTTGTGGCGGCTCAGCTCGCCCGATCGCGGTAGTAGCGCCGCCAGATGATCTTGTGCACCGGAAGCCAGCGCGGGATGTCTCTGAGTATCGGAATGAACGGCACCAGTGCCATGATCGACGTGAGGCCGATCATGATCATGATGATCAGAAGGTCGGCGTTGTCGGCGGTGTTGAAGGGCGGGATCTGGTACCAGAACGAGAAGCCCCAAAGCCATGTCTGACCCGGGTACTGCCCGGTCTCATTCATCGCTCCCCAGCTGTCGCCGTTGAGGTGTTGGGCTTCGGCCAGGCCGGATAGGTAGCTGCCGTCGCCCAGGAAGAGGAGCGGCTTAGTGAAGTCGGTCTGGTAGATGGCGCCATCGCCGGTCAGCAGGCCGTCCAGCGCGCCCGTTCGGGCGAGACTGAGTTCGCCGGCCATCAGGTCTGGGACGGGGCCGTAGTCACCGTCGGCGACGACTACTTCGTCGTTCACGACGGTGGCATCCGCCACGGCCGTGTTGTAGTTGCTCAGCCACCCATTCGCCTGATCCTGGCCGGCCGCGTTGAACTTGCCAAGCGATGCGGTCAGGGTGGGGTTGCCCACGGCGGCCACGCTGAGCGGCTTCAGCACGAAGTCTTGCGCTGTATCGAGTGGGATGGTCACGCCCGCAAACTTCTGCGGATTGAGTGGCCCAATGGCTTGACCCGTGTCCGGGGTGTTGTTGTATGGGGCGCCGTAGCCGGCCGTTCCGCTCGTGTATGAAAGCTCCTGGGCGGCAGTGGTCACGAAGTCGACGGGGTCGGCCGTCGCCCAGCTCTTGAGCGTGACGGCCGGATCGTCCGGCGACGAGAACGCCGCGGCTAGGCCGACGACGATGAGCGATACCACTACGAACGCGAGGACGAACTCCTTGATTAGGTCGTAGCGAATCATCTTGATGCCGCGGTAGTACCGGGCCTGCGGATCCTCGGTGCTCATGCCGGCTTCTCCTCAACCGACGGCTGAGCCGTCTTCTTCGTATGCTCGATCGGCCTTACAACGCCCTTGACCCGAACCATGATCACGTGGGCGGCGACGAGGGTCAGGACCATCAACGGTAGTAGCACGATGTGAAGGCCGTACATCTGGCCGAAGTTGAGGACGTTGAAGAACGAGCCGACGCCGCCGGCGTTGGTCGCGTCCTTGGCATTGACGGCGATCCACTGGCCGTCAAAGTTCTGCTGTGAGATGAAACCGGTGAAGGCGGCGATGATGCTGAAGGCGAAGATGATCACGCCGATCATCCATGTCTTGGCTCGGCCGTCGCGCCAGCTGGCCATGAAGTACTGGCCCCACAGATGCAGAACCATGGAGATGAAGAAGACCTGGACGGACCACAGGTGAACACTGTTCACGAGGCGGCCCACGCTCGACTGGTGCCACCAATGCGGGCCGAAGAAGGCGAGCAAGCAGCCGCTGATCATGATCCAGATCAGTCCGGCGATGGCTGCCACGCCAAATATGTAGACCCACGAGCCGACATAGAAGGGCTGGCGATCGGGCAGCAGGTGTGCCAGCGGCAATCCACGCTGGATGCGGTTACGGATCGACAGCGTCCAGCTGGACGGTTCCTCCGACGGAGGCGTCGTCGGCGCCGACTGGGGTGTTGTCCTGGCGTCAGTCATCGCGACTCTCCTCCGACCCGGCGATTTCAGTGTGCTTCGGGAAGGGCGCAATCAGCGCGACCGCGAAAACAACGATCATCCCCACGATGACGATCAGGTTGGGGATGGATATTAGAATGAAGTTCCAGCTCAGGTACGTGGCTGGGGTATCCACCGCTAAGCACCTCAGTATATGATCAGGCCGACAGTATGCTCCTGTATTTGCCAAGCGCAAGTAGATACTATGATGCGATCACGGGGCTACGCTAGGGCCGATATCACTGAGATACCTACCCGGTTCAGTGGCTACCCGAATCGCGGCGCGTGGGTGCAAGCCTCAGGCGCGCAGACCTCGGGAGGTCCGATCTAGCGAAGCGTTTCGCCCGTCGGCGGCAGCATCGACTGGATCAAGGTCAGGGCTTGATCCGCGCTGGCGTGCGTTACCTTGGCCAGGAGCGACATGGCGTAGTCGCTCGAAAAGTTGCCGGATGCGACTGCGCCGCTCGTCCCGACACCGGAACCACCGCCGGCAGGACTCACCTCGACGGATGTCGCCGGGCTCGATGTCATTGGCTGTGCGGCCGTGGAGGTGAGCATGCCGATGGCGCCAATACCACTCATGCTCGGGGAGTCGGCGGCCTAGTGTTCCTGGTGTAGGGGTTTGCCCTGAAAGCGGTGGTTCCGGGCACCGCTTGGGGTTGAGGTGCGGCGCGGCATGAGGCGGGCGCCGCACAAGGCGCGTCCGATTCCCAAACCTCACGGATATTCGTCACGCGAGTGGTATCCAGGACGGCGGGGTCCGGGCCCTTCCAATACCCGTCATGCGACTGCTACGAGCCAATTTCCGGCTCCGCCCCGCCGATTCGGACCCTTCCGCGTGGATAGTAGTCGGGTGGTGGCTACACGATAGGAAGTGCGGCCCCGCCCGTGCGCATGTCCGGCACGAGGCGCCCCGTGTCCCGTGCCCCGTGCCGGCGGCGCCCCGGGCCCCGGGCCTTGCCCTTTCGCCCTCAGCCCGGCTCGCGGCGTCCCGGTTGCGCGTCGATCCGACCTACTTCACCGCGTTGATGATCACCCACTTGCTCCACCATTGGGAGTTGCCGGACACGCCGTCGATCGGATCCGTGAACGGTGAGTCGTCGTAGTAGTACGGCGAGAACCGCACATAGAGCGGGCCGTTGCGCCAGGTGTCCATGGTGACGTACATGTTGCGGGTCCTGTCCGACTCGAGCGGATCCGTCAGGAAGACGCCCAGGATTGTGTATTTGTCGCTGATGCGTGGATCCTCGCCCTGGACCGTGTAGCCGGTGACGTATTGGGCGTGGCCGCCGAACCAGCCCAGGATGCCCACCGGCTCGCCGGTTCTGGCCAGCGATCGGACCGTTTGCTTGGCCGCGGCGTCGAACGAGGTGAAGGATGAGTCCACGTATACGCCGGCGCTTATTGAGCCCCAACCGTAGTAGTTGAGGGCGTTGCGCCAGCCGTGAGCGTCCGTTCCGGCAGAGCTCCAGTACATCGTCATGTTCTGGCGCTCATACGCGAGGATGCTCTCCAGCACAGGAAAGGACGTGTCCACCTGCCAGCGGAAAGACGTGCGCGGAAGGCTGCCGCCTCGAGGCGGAGGCAAGTCCGCGTGAGTCGTGACGCCGATGAGATTGAGCATCGACTGGGCGGCGGCGGCGGTACAGGCGGTCCAGTCGGGATCCTGGTAGGTCACGATCGTATCGTCGTAGACATTGATCGACCAGATGGGCGCCGGGGGTGAGACCTCGGTTGCAGAACCCTCCATCGGAGGTTCCGCGATGACGGTGCCGGATGAAGTTAGAGTCAGAACCGTGGCCAGCACGAGCGCCGAGCGAAGGGCGGAGGACGGACGGATGAGGCGCAAGGCGTGCATTGCAGCGCTTCCGCCCAGCCGCGAACCGATTTCTTTGACGCGAGACATCAATTGGACTTTACCTGAACTCGTGCCGAGCGTGCGCAACGTCTCGGGAATGGGCGTCAGCGGACCGGATCGATGATGACCCACGTGCCGTACCACTCGGCCGTCCCGACATGGCCGTCGATGCCGTCCACGTATCGTGAGTCGCTCTCGGTGTAGGCCGAGAACCGCACCGCGGATATTCCCGATCGCCAGGTTGCCATCGGCACGTAGTAGCCCCGCATGACCGCCGTCAGCGGCGGATCGGTGAGGTAGGCGCCTTGGATGGTGAAGACGTCGCTGATTGCCGGGTCCGTCCCGGTAACCACGTAGCCGGTCACGAGTTGAACGTGGGTCCCGGATCGAGCGAGGATTCCGACCGGCCTGTTGTGCCGCGCCAGGGCGGTCACGACGGCCGTAGCCGTCTCGTCGAACGAGGCGTACGAGGAGTCGCGATATACGCCGGCGTGGATGTTGCCCCAGCCGTAGTAGTTGAGGGCATTTCGCCAGCCGTGCGGGTCCGTTCCGGCCGACGTCGTGAGCATCGTCATGCTGGCCCGAGCATAGGCGAGGATCTCCTCCTGCTTGGCATAGGAGGGGTCCTGGTGCCAGCGCAGCGGCGATTGGAAGACTTCATTGCTGGAAGACAGATAGCTCAGGTCCGCCTGATAGGTGGTCATGTTGAGCATCATCTCGCTGGAGGTCGCAACGCAGGAGGTGTAGTTCGGGTCCTGATGCAGGACGCCGATCGAGCTGTAGATATACGACGTGTAGATGGTCTCCGAGCCGGCGGCCACGCCCGGGGAGAAGGCCAAGACAACGAACGCGGCGACGGCCAGCAGGTTGGCGGCCGCGATCCGCACGCCTGCCCGCGTCCAGATCTTCGATTCCTGATGGTCGCATGCCATTGTCTGCCCTCTGGGCGTGCCGGGAAGGCCTCCCGGTGCCGTTAGGCGATAACCCACGTCACCACCCGCGCAGCCACACCTAGGTGCCTACGCGGGCACCATGCCCTGGTCGTCTCGTTCGGCGGCACGTGTTGGAAGTACTATCCTGCTCGGGCCCATCGGGCAGTACTTCATGTACCACCGTCCAATTGCGACAAGAGCCCTACAAACGACCTTCACAGAACATGGCTTAGTTGTGCCGTTTGCTCCCAGAGAACCTATTGCCGTCGGTCGAGGCTTCTAAATGAGCAGTTCCCAGGAAGCCCCCGCGCTCATCCAGTACGCCTGTGAGCGCTGCAAGACACGGTTAGTGCTGCCGCCATCCAGCCGCAAGCTGGGCATTGCGGGCAAGTTCCGGGCCTTCTCAATGGGAGTCGGCCGCGCATTCAAGTTTCACGAAGGCCTCGGTGCCGGCTACGACACCTCCCGTCGTCAGCTGCTGGCCAAGAAGGACGACGACGCCTATCAGTCGTTCGTCCAGAGCTTCCGTTTCTGCCATGAGTGCCGCCAGTTCGTTTGCAACGAATGCTGGAGTACCTCGCGTCGAAGCTGCCTGACGTGTGTTGCCAAGTCCATGACCGGAACAGTGCGTCCGCATCCGCCCTTTGCGCCCATCGGGCCGGAGATCCCGCGCCTGGTCGTTTCGTCGCTCAACCCGCCCCGCAAGGGCCGGATGCGCCGAGATGTTCTGCTCATCGGTCTGGCCCTGATGATCGTTCTGGTGTCGCTGGAGGCCGGCATATTGCTGGTCGACGCTATACCCGGGCCTATGGCCAGCGCCAGCGCGTCGGCGTCGACTGCTACGCTTGCGCCCACGGTCTCGCCGACCGAAGAGCCGAGCGCGACCGATGTCGTAACCGCCAGCACGACTGCCTTGGCGGCCAGCCCGTCGGCCAGCGCGAAGGCGAGCGGCACCTTCACGCCAACGCGGGCGCCGACACATGCGCCAACGCGGACGCCGACACATTCGCCGACGCCTAGATCCAGCGCGACGCCCACGCCCACGCCGATGCCGACGCCCACGCCGACTGATACGCCCACCTCCACGCCCACGCCCACGCCCACGCCGACTGATACGCCCACGCCGACGCCGACTCCGACGCCGACTGATACGCCCACGCCGACTGATACGCCCACGCCGACTGATACGCCCACGCCGACCGCCGCACCGGCGTCGGCGTTGGATTGGCCGACGCCTTAGCTGTTCCGACAACAACCTCGGAGTCACGCCCTACAGACTCACCTGAGACATCGCGTCTGGTACGTACCTTTCTATCGATAGCATTCGCTGGTTCTTCGACGCCACAGTTCAGGGCTCAACTCACTCGTGGGACATCTCCGACTCCAGTTCGCATTCCATCCAGGTCCTCATCAACCGGACTGGGACTACCGAGGTCCACTCCCTGGCGCAGACGTACCCCTGAGGGTCGGGCGCCCAGCCCGTCTACCGTGACGCAGCCGATTAGCCCAGTGTGATCTCCACTCGCGCGGCGCCGCCGGCAGGCGTGATCAGCGCACCATCCCCGGTGATTTCGGCCGTGCCGCCCGCAACGCCCGCAACCGTCTTCATGTTGACCAGCATGAGACGCCACGGTTTGGTGCCGGTCGTTCGTTCGGCCGTGACGGAGGAGCCGGTGCGCGCCACGGCGAAGACGGAGTCCGCGACACCATGTAGATCCGGAACCTCCGTGGTGACCGGGGCGCCGTCCGCCAACTCGTAGGCGCGCAGGGTTACGCCGTCGGCGAAGTCATAGTCCGAGCTATCCGCATGCGAATCTTCGGGCACGATCGTTCCGGGTCGGACGAAGATCGGCAGGCTCGAGACGTCGTAGTGTTCGCGTACCCACGCCGGTCCGTCCAGCGTGCGGCCGGTCACGAAGTGAGTCCAGCGGCCGGTTGGGATGTAGTGCTCCACCATGCCGTCCTCGCTGAACACCGGCGCCACCAGCAGCGACGGCCCCTGCCGCCGCGCCCAGGATTGGGAACCGCGGGCGTATCGGGCGGGTGCCGGCAGGGTGGGTCATCGTCACGCGGATTACGTCCGGCAGCGGCGACGAGCACTCGATGGTGAGGGCGGGCGTGTTCAGAACGTCGCCGCGGGTCTCGATGCGGCGCGTGGCGCCAGGACGGTCAGCGTGTCGGCAGTTGCGTCCACGCGGTAGGCATGGCGCGGGTGGAGCAGGTCCACTCCCTCGCGGACCATCCAGTGGCCGTCTGTGAACTTCACCCTGTTGCTCCCGTGACGGATGCCGCAGTCGGGCGGCTATAACCTACCGCACGATCGGCACGGATGGTTCGGCTGCGGCGTTCAGGAGCGCCGATCGAAGCCGCTATCAGCCGGGCCCGTAGACCGTGAGACAGGCGTCGAGGACGCATCGGCTCGACACGATGTGGTAGCCCTGGGGCAGCTTGTACGGCACTTCGCCCTGGGCTGCGACCCAGAAGACGCGGCCGCGATTGGCCACAACGTCCGCGGGGATCGCCGACACGAACGCGCCGGCGGGGTAGGCGGCCGTGCCCACGAACCAGGGCAACTCCACGCCGCTCAAGACGTGGAGCCTGGATCGGAGCGCCGGGCTGCTCTCGTCCAGAAGAATCAGATAGCGGTCCCAGTTCGCCGTGGCGATGTCGTGCGGGCCGACTCCGGCCTCCAGGTCCGGCATCAGGTACGAGGTCTCGCTGTGGGTGATCGACGTGCCGAGGGCCAGACTCGGGACGGCTACTGCCACCAGGAGGAGAGTCGCAACGCGACGCGGCATCGTCGCCAACCCGACTCCGGCGAGCGCGAACAAGGGCAGCCAGATGACGCTGGCATAGCGGGCGTCCAGGATCGGCCGGAAGACGCTGACGGCCGTCAGAAGTAGGACGCCCGAGGCCGCGAGGAGGCAATAGAGGGCGGCCCGGCGAGCCGGCGGGCCGAGGCGGTGCAACGCCACCACCGACCAGGCGAGGGCCACGAAGCCGGCCACACACGCCAGAGTCTGGAGGTCGCTGAGGAGTGGCTGGTCCGGGAAGACCGAGGCGATCGGCGGGCCGGTGAACAGCTGCGCCGCGGTCCCGGTGAGCATCGAAGGGCTTAGCGGCGGCACCCAGAAAGCCTGGCCGCTGTGCTGGAATTGGGCTCTGGCAAAGAACAGCCAGGGAGCGAGACTGACCCCGGCGATGGCCGTCACGACGACGGCCATCGCGGCGGCTCGCCATCTGGGTCGAAGAGAGAATGCCGCCAACACGATCCCGGCCAGGGCCATGGCGCAGAAGTAGTCCGTCCAGACGGCCGCCGCGGCTGCCGCGCCATAAGCGGCCCATCGCCAGGCCGAACTCGGATTCTCGACCGCGCGCCAGAGGAGCAGCGCCGCCGCAACCGTGAGCGTAGCTCCGAGGCCGTACATGCGCACGAAACCGGAGAGCCACATCGTCGTCGGGACAAGCGCCGTAAGGAGTGCCGCACAGATCCCGGCGCGATCGCCGCCGACTCTCCGAGCCAGGGCTGCCAGCAGCGGGATCATGGCGATCCCCGCCAGAGCCGGCAGGAGCCGCAGGGCCACGGTCCCGCCGGGTCCGCCCAGTCCCGCGAGGCCGAGGAGGTCCGCGACGGCGACAACGGCCCGTTCCGCGATGTAGAAGAGCGGCGGCGCGCTGTCGCGGCTCACGATGTCGATCATCCGAGCCACCGGTTGGTGGACCACCAAGGCCGTAAAGTCCTCGTCGTAGCCGAGCGGCTGGCGGGCCATGACCGCGAACCGCAGAACGGCCCCGAGAGCGGTGGCAAGGCCGATCGCACGTGTGTAGGTGAGGCGCGTCATCACGGGATCACCTCCCACACAACGGGCTTGCCCGACGGATCCCACGCGATCGGCACGATCCGAACCGACATCTCCGGCCCGACGGCTTTCGCCAGGTCGTCGCGGTTGAGCGACAGGATCCGCGTGTAGGCCGTTGGGTTCGAAATGGTCGAGCCGGGGGCGATGACGGCCGGTGCGTCGGCGTAGTCGACAAAGAGCACATCCATCGCCGAGAAGCCGTCCGTGACCACGGCCGAGCCGGGCGGTGACGCCATTTGGGAGAGGGCGTAGAGATCGCCGCTGAAATCACGGTATCGGTCGGCCGGCGGATTGGAGAAATAGGCCCACCCGCTCCAGACGGCCGCCGCGGTCAAAGTCACCGCCACGGCCGCAGCAGCCGCTGCGGCCGGCCACTCCTTCGATCGCCCCCAGCGTCGGCGGACCTGCTCGACGATTTCGAGCGCCCCCAGCCCGATCGTGACCCCCAGCGGCGCTGCCATGCCGAGCGTACGGAGGAAGTGGGGCGAGCCACCTTCCGTGGCAAGGATCGGCGGCAGTAGGAATACGGGCAACGCCAGCAGAATGAGTGAGTGGCTCGCGTCCCGGCGCATCCGCCACAGCCGCACCAGTCCAAAGCCCGCGACCAGGCTGAGTGGCAGCGGCAGCAGTGGCAACGACGCCACGTTGGCTCGCCCGTTCGGGTCGCCCGTCAGCCCAAACATCAGCACCGTCCGGATGGCGTGGATCAGCGGGTTGGCGTCCGCGTTGGAATTCGTGTTGAGTGCGCTCGTATACGCGATTCGCCCGAAGTAGCTGCTTGGATTCGTGACCACTATGGCGAGCATCGGCGCAGCGACGATCAGGAACGCGGCGACGAACCAGGCAAAGCCCGGGCGCAGTTCGTCGTACCTGGCCCGGTCGTAGCGGCGCAGCCAGAGCAGCCAGACAACCGCCAGCACGGGCAGGAGCTTGAGTGGCTGGTACGTATACATCGCCGCCAGCGAGGTGACCGCGCCCGCCAGCACCGCCGTACGGCGGCTCGGCCGCGCGGCCCAGTGCATCAGCGCGACCAGCGCCAGGACTCCAAAGAGAGGAACGATGGAGTTGCGCATGCCCGTTCGGTTGATGGCAACGAGCCAGAGCGCGCCGGCCGCCCAGGCCGCCGCCGTCAGCCCAACCCACGTCCCGAAGCGCCGGCCCAGCCAGCCGAACGCCAGCACGCCCGCGACACCGAACGCCGCCGACGTCGCCCGCAGCACGACCACCGTATCGCCGAAGAAGTGGAACGCGATCGCCACGAAATAGGCGAAGAGCGCCTCTCGCCCGCCGTCCCCCTGATACCAGACCAGGAAGTCGGGGTGGAAGCCGGGCTGGTGGAGGAGCCGCGCCGCGTCCAGTCCCTCGGCCGCTTCGTCGCCGTAGAGGCCGCCCGGGTTGTTGGCAAGGTCCACGAACCGAAGCAGGACCGCGGCCACGATGATCACCGCCAGCGCCCCGAATGCCAGCCAGAAGCGTGGGCTCCGCAACCGCGTCCGTATGCCCGCGCTCGGTGCGCCAGCTTGGGCTGGGTCGGGGCTTCGGGTCACCCGCCTGCGCCTCGCGCCGCGGCGGCAAAGCGCGCCATCTTGACTTCGGCCTGGATGGACTCACCGTTCTCGTGGCCGTTGAACGGGTAGACCACCATTTCCTTTGGCCCGGCGTAGTGGTTGTACGCGGCGTAGACCGTGGAGGGCGGGCAGGTGACGTCCATCATTCCGACCGAGAAGATCGCGGGCGCCTTGGCTCTCGCGGCAAAGTTGACGCCGTCGAAGTAGGAGAGTGTCCGGAAAACCTGATCGTCCTCACCGCGGTGGATCTTGAGGTAGCGCACGATCTCGTAATACGGCTCGTTGTCCGTGATCTCGGTGGCGCGGCGCCAATGGCACATGAACGGGACGTCTGCCATGGCCATGATTAGATCCGGAACGAGCCCGGCAACCGCGAGACATAGGCCGCCGCCCTGGCTGCCGCCTTCCACTGCGATGCGCTTGGGGTCCACCAGTGGATGGGCATGCGCCGCCTCGATGGCTCGAACGGCGTCTGTCATGAGCCGGCGGTAGAAGTAGGACTTGGGGTCCGTGATGCCGCGAGTCATGAAGCCTGGGTACTGGCCGGCGGCGGCGGCTGTGTCGTGATCCGGAGTATCGCCGGAGCGCCACGAGCTGCCCTGGCCGCGGATGTCCATGACGAAGTGGGCGTGGCCGGCCGTTGGCGGAAGCAGCCAGTCCACCGGGCGACCGCGGCCGCCGCCGTAGCCGGTATACGCGACCACGCACGGCAGCTTCCCGTTGCGGGCGAAGGGCGACGCCGCCACATCGTGCGGGGCCAGGAACCAGCCCTTGATCTCCTGGCCGCCGAACCCGTTGAACCGCACGTCCCAGACGTCCACCGTGGCGAAGCCGGCGTCGATCGGGTTAAAAGTGGCCTCGAGAAGGTGTGCTCGGGCGTCCGCCAGCGTCTCCGCCCAGAAGGAGTCGAAGTCGGCCGGTTCGTCGCGTTCCGGCAGGTAGCGCTGCAGCTCGGAGAGCGGCATATCGAATAGCACGACTTCGTCCTCATTCATGCAGCCCGGACCGTGGCGGCGGCTCGTCAATCTTAGGGGTAGAACTAAGGATCTCGGGGTGTCGAGCGGACAGCTCAGACGCGATTGCGATGATGTGTGCGTGACAATGCGCGAAATCCCGAAGTGCCGCAGGTGTGGCGAGCCGGTTGAGAGAAACCGGAACGGTTACCACGTGTTCGAGCAGACGCACTGGTTGTGCTTCCACTATGTGTTTGAGCATCCGATCGGCGGCGGTTCCTCCGATCCCGACATCGCCTACGTGGATCCAGGGTGTCCCGCTCGCGCGTTCGATCGTGAGGCCGGCCCGAGTTGGATGGGAGCGGGAGTCGCGTCTGCGCTGATCGAGTGCGTGTAGGCTCGGTGTACTGCAACCGCTTCGCGTTCTTGCCAGATTCACGCCATACCGACGCCAGGAAAGCGCTGTTGGCCCGGAACCCGGCCGAATGTCGCCGAATCGGCAGAATCAACGCTCCTTGAGGTGCGCGCGAGCTTAATCTTGGATTTGGCGGTCATTTCCGCGCCGAGATCCCCGCCGACGTCAGCCCAGCCATCGCCGCGCGCCGATCTGACGTGAAAATGGCAACTTCCGCTGGCGGAGCGCCGTGGGTCGATCCGGTGCCGGACGGAAGGTCGTCGGCGGAGCGGCAGCGACACTTATCTCGCGTATGTACGCGTGGCGCGTACAGCGGATGGCTGCGGGGACTCATGGGGAAGGCATTTCCGGCCGTTGAATCACGGGAATGCCGCCGGAACGACCGGTCGAAACCCCGGCGAGCGGCATTTCGGCTTCCCGGACGAAGTCCGATGGCGCCGGATTTCGGCTTCCCGGACGAAGTCCGATGGCGCCGGGGTAACTCAACCCGCCTCGGGGCGGTCTGGATACCCTGACGCGGTGCCGATTGCGCGGGGGCGGCAGCGATTTCCAGAATCGTGTTCGCAAGGCGCGTACATGCGCGGGATCGTCCGCGGAGGGCTCCCAACAGTGGCTATTTGGCGGCCCCGCGCCACGAGCCGGCCCAGGCCCACG
>OCZT010001521.1_pt1 | contig 24030 bp, 27 predicted proteins | sample 1539031 | NCBI WGS metagenome assembly OCZT01 (sample SAMEA3539308, study PRJEB22396) | soil metagenome | biome: tundra; feature: field; material: soil | place: USA | collected 2010-05 | depth 0.15 m | reverse complement strand
GGAGGCCGCGCAGGCCGCTGCCGACGTCGCCGCCCGGCTCGCCGCCGAGGAGGCCGCGCACGCCGCTGCCGAGGAGGCCGCCCGCATCGCCACCGAAGCCGCCACCCGGATCGCGGCTGCCGAGGCCGCCAGGGCGGCGGCCGTCGCGGCTGCCGAGGCTGCCGCGCAGGAGTACGCCCGGATCACCGCGGAGGAGTCCGTCCAGATCGCCGCCGCCGAGGCCGCTGCCCAGATCGCGGCGGACCAGGTCACCGAGTCCGGCTGGAGGGTGCGCGGCGGCAGGGACCAGGCGCCCATCGACCCCGACCTGTCGGCCGCCACCGTTCCCGACGACCCCCTCGACACCGATCTCCGCCTCGTCGCCATCCGCCGCCGCGTCGACGACCGGCTGCGCCGCAAACGCTGCGACGAGGCTGCCGCCCTCCTCCAGGAGCTGGCCCAGGAGACGGGTGGGCGCGGTGTCGCGGAGTTCGCCATGAACGCCGGTGACCGCTGCCGTGCGCTCGGCAAGCCCAACGCGGCGCTCAACTGCTACCTCGCCGCCTCGCGCGCCGACCCCGTGTATGAGCTGGCGCTCAGCCGGCTGGCCGACATCTGCATCGACGACCAGGACCCGAACCTCGCCGTGTCATATCTGGAACGGATCGCGCGCCTCAACCGGCTGCGCAGCGACGACCGTGCGGCACTGCACGTCTACAGGCGGATTGCGACGATCGCGCCGTATCGAGAGGACATCATCGCAATCCTCATGAACGCACAGAACACCGGCCGATTCGAGTCCTGACACCTGCGTCACTTCATGACCCGGCGTCAGAACTGCATCGGAGAGTCGATGGCTTTGTTACCGGACGGCGACACCCGGTCATCGATGGTGCGCGACACTCGACAGCAAACCGATATCACGTCCTCCACTGCACAGCAGATGGATGAGGCACCGCAACGCGACGACTTCGCTAAGAGGAACTGACGTTGGCCATTCAGCCGAACAAGCCGCAGAACCGGGTGTTCCTGCTCGTGGGCATCGTCCTTGCCGCGGCAGCAGCAGCCGCCGTGCTCTTCGCCATCAGCCGCAGCGGGAGCAACACGCCGACCACCAACGTTGTGGTGGCAAAGAGCGCGATCGCCGCCGGCGCACCGATCACCGCGGACCTCGTGACCACCGCGGCACTTGCTCAGGGAACCTACCCACCGGACGCGTACACCGACCCCACCCAGGTGGTCGGCAAGACCGCTCCAGTCACGATCAGCCCGAACACGCCACTGACGGTTGCGCTGTTCTCGTCGGCAACAGCTGGCGTCCCCGGGGCGGTGGTGACGGCGCACCTCGACATCACCAAGGGCTATGTCGCCCTCGCCATCCCCGCCGCGGGTAGCGGCGCACCGAATGTCACCGGTGAGCAGCTGTCGGTCGGCTTCTACATCCAGCCCGAGGACCACATCGACATCCTCATCGATCCCGGCAACCCCGCCCAGTCGAGTGTGCGCTACTCCCTCCAGGACGTGCGCGTGCTGCGCGTCGGCGCCAACTCCACCGCCGCCGCGACGACGGTCAACTCCTACATCATCGAGCTGCCGCGCAACCAGGCGGAGATCTTGACCGCCCTGCTCACCGATCACTCCCCCAACCCGCCGATCGTGCTCAAGTACGTGCTCCGCCCGCAGGCCGAATGGGGCAAGCGCGATGGCACCAACGGCTTCGACAAGCCCAACTACGAGAGCAACGTGGGCACGGCGCTGACACCTGGCGCGGATACGACCGTCACCCCCGCCGAGCTCAACAAGCTGTTCCCCAGCTGAGGTCGGGCAGGTGAACAGCTGTCCAGCTGACGACGGGACCCGGCGGTGAGCCTGACCATGCCGGCGATCGCCGCCGCCGTGCTCGCCGCCGGCACCGTTCTCTCGCTGACCATCTGGGCGGCGGGACGCCGGGTCACGGACGCCGACCGTGTCGCCGCTCGTCTCAGCCAGTACGGCAGTCCGATCGAGGTCGCACCACCGCGGGTGCGCACCGGCAACCCGCTGCGCGACGCGCTCGAGGGCGTCAGCTCCGCGCTGACACCGATACTGGCGCGCTCGTCGCACACCGGCAAGCTCGCCGACGACCTGCAGAAGGCCGACCTCAAGCTCAAGTCGTCCGAATGGGTGCTGGCGGTGGCCTCGTCGGGGATCGTGCTCGGCGTGCTCCTGGTGTTGCGCTTCGCCAACCCCGTCGTGTTTCTCGTCGGTCCCGGCGCGTCGTGGCTGGTGAGCGCGTTCTTCCTGCGCTTCCGCCAGTCACGCCGCTCCCGCGCATTCAACAACCAGCTCGGCGACACCATCACCCTGCTCAGCAATGCGCTCAAGGCCGGCTACTCCTTCGCGCAGGCGCTGAACTCGGTGGCCAAGAACGCATCCCCGCCGATCAGCGAGGAGTTCACGCGGGCCACCCGCGAGATCGCGCTCGGCATCGGTGTCGACGAGGCGCTCAACCACATGGTGCAACGCAACAAGTCCGAGGACTTCGACCTGCTGGTCACCGCCGTGCAGATCCAGCGGGTCGTCGGCGGCAACCTCGCCGAAATCCTCGACACCATTGCGTACACGATCCGCGAGCGCGTCCGCATCCAGGGTGAGATCCGCACGCTGACGGCGCAGGCGCGCATCTCGGGGATCATCATCACCGGCCTGCCGTTCGCCGTGGCCGGCATGCTCGCCGTCATCTCGCCGTCGTACTTCGGGCCGATGCTGTCCGAGGACCTCGGCCACATCATGATCGGCATCGGTGTCTTCATGATCGCCATCGGTGCGGCGGCGATCCAGAAGATCGTGAAGATCGAGGTCTGACGACGTGATCCTCGCAGCCGCCGCCGCGCTCGCCGCCTTCATCGGCGTGAGCTTCATCATCTTCGGGCTGACCAACCGCTCGACGACGACTCAGTCCGACATGCTCGAGGCCCGCCTCGCCCAGTTCAACGAGACCGGGCGACAGCTCACCAGCCTCAGCGAGGCCGAGCTCAGCCTTCCCTTCGCAGACCGCGTGGTCAAGCCGATGTTCGACAGGCTCGGCCGGGTGATGTCGCGGCGCATGGAGGGCGGCCGGCAGCAGGCGATCCAGGAGAAGCTCAACCTCGCGGGACGTCCGGGAGGGCTCACCGCCGGCGGATTCGTCGCGCTGCAGCTCATGGCGCTGGTCGTCGGCATCGCGATCGGCCTCGGCCTCGCGCTGCTTCTCGCACTCACACCGCCGATGACCTACCTGGCCCCGCTGCTCGGCGGCATCCTCGGGTACCTGCTGCCGACATCGACGATCTCGCGCCGCATCCGCCGGCGCAAGAAGGAGATCCTGCTGGCGCTGCCGAGCGCGCTCGATCTCCTGACCATCAGCGTCGAGGCCGGGCTCGGCTTCGACGCGGCGCTGACGCGGGTCACCGACAAGTACCGCAACGCCCTGACCGCCGAATTCAACCAGGTGCTCAACGAGATCCGCCTGGGTCGTCCCCGCCTCGAGGCGCTCGATGACATGGGGCGGCGCAACAAGGTCGAGGAGCTCAACAACTTCCTGCAAGCGATCATCCAGTCGGAACAGCTCGGCGTCGGCATCGCCAACGTGCTGCGCATCCAGTCCGAGGAGATCCGCCGGCGGCGCCGTCAGCGCGCCGAGGAGCAGGGACAGAAGGCTCCCATCAAGATGCTGATCCCGATGATCGGCTGCATCTTCCCCACCCTGTTCATCGTCCTGCTCGGCCCCGCGGTGATCACGGTCACCAAGCAGTTCGGTCACTGAGCCGAGCTCAGCCGGGTCCGAGCGTCCTCTCCCCTCCCAGCTGCACGAGCACGCCGTCGAGCAGCCGGCGGCGACGCTCGCGCCAGCGCTCGCGCAGGACGGGGTTGTCATTGAAGGTGACAGGCCCCGCGGCGGGACCGTCGATGCGCGAGCGCAACTCCTCCACCTCGACACGCAGGTCCTCGAGGCGCAGGCTGGCGATCATCTCCAGCGCCGCGGCGACACGGAGGTCATCGCCGGACAGCACCCACTCCTGGAGCGCGTCGGTGAGACCGTCACGGTTGTCGCCGATGACGGTGCGGGCATGGATGAGAAGCTCCTCGACGAGCGGGTCGAGGCGTTCCTCGAGACGGCGCTCGAATGTCGCCAGGATGGCGTCGCGCGCCGCCTGGTGGGCGAGAACCGAGGCAACCTGCGGCGCGGTGTGGGCGAGCCGGACGCGCTCCAGCGCGGTCATCTCGATGTAGCCGAGGCCCTCGGCGGCGATGGTCACCATCCACGGGCTGCCGTCGCTGCGGAAGAGGCACAGGTTGTCGGGCAGCTGCGGACGCCGCCAGGCGAAGAGGCGATCCGCCGCGGCGGTGAGCAATGCCGCCGACTCCGAGACCAGGCGGAACCGCACCAGCTGGCCCCCCGGGCCGGCGACGGGCGCCGCTGCGAGGTGGGGCCACAGCGACTCGACCAGTTCGCGGCCCACCTGTGCCATGGAGCCGCCGCCGACGGTCAGCACGCCGGTGGAGCACTCCGCGAGCGCGGCCTCGATGAGCGAGCGATAGGCGGCGCCGCTGGGCTCGTCAAGGAGCTCATACGTGCGCCGGGCCGAGATGTCGGTCGCACTGCGCGAGAAGGGGCGGCTCGACATTGCATCACCTGGCGTGCTGGCTGATCAGCGCATGCTAGGGCACGGCGGCAACCCCCGGGCAGCACCATCGCAGAAGTGCGATGACCTGGCCTCTAAAGCTCGGAGCCATGGTACGTTGGCGCGAGCATGGTCGCCGCCTTCGACAGCACGCTGCAGCAGTTCAGCGCGGACGCCGTGCTGATCCTGCTGGTCATCGTCAACGCCGTCGTCGGCTGGCGCACCGGGATGCTGCGCCGCGTCCTCGCCTTCGCCGGCGTGTACGTGGGTGTGCTGGCCGCTTACTCGATGGGCAACGGCCTCGCGGGCTTCGTCCACAAGGGCGACATCTTCGCCAACGCGTGGTCCTTCGTCGCCGTTGCCACGGTGGTCGTCATCCTCTTCGAGGTCCTCGGCCACCTCGTCGCCGACCGTTTCGAGCGCCTCGCGGCGGTCGCCTTCGACCGCGTCGCCGGGCTGCTCATCGGCGCCGCCACGGGGTTCTTCCAGGCGAGCGTCCTCTTCATGGTGGCGCTGGCGGTCGGGGCTGCCCCGTCAGCGCCCGGCAACACCATCCCGGTGTCGCGCGACATGGCCGCCAACGCGGTGCGCGATGCCGGGCTCGCCGGCCAGGCGATCCGCGCCCAGCCCGCGCTGCGGGCGATCTTCGCGCCAGTGATCGGCACCGACCTGACCGGTCACCTCGAGGAGGGCACCACCATCACCGCCCCGCGCTGAACCGGGTCAGACGGCGACGGGGTTGTCCGACGAGAAGAACGACTTGACCACCGAGCCGAGCCCGACGAGGTTGAACGGCTTGGTGATGAGATGGTTGGCCCCGACGAGGCGGGCCCGCTCCACGTCCTCGTCACCGGAGAGCGCGCTGAACATCAGCACGGGCAGGTCGGCCGTCTCGGGGTTGCCGCGGATGCGCCGGCACGCCTCGATGCCGTCCATGCCGGGCATCATGATGTCGAGGATGATGAGGTCGGGACGCTGCTTCTCGACCTCGGCAAGTCCTTCCTCGCCGTTGGAGGCCATGGCGACGTCATAGCCCTCGATGCCGAGGTACATGGCGACGATGTGCAGCAGGCGCGGGTCGTCATCGACGACCAGGACACGTCGGCTCATTCCAGCGGGGCTCCTGCTGCGGTGGCCCGGAGGGACAACCTTCTCGGCCCCGAGTATACGGGCGATTGCGCGATGCCCACGATCACCGGATGCGGGTTCGCCGCCGCCCGCACAGTCATGCCGCGGCGCCGCCCAGACGCGCTTGCAGCGCCTGGGTGAGTGCCGTGTTGAACTCGGCGCGCCGCGGATCGGTTGGGCCGACGTCGCGGCTGGCGATCCACGGTGGCCTGAGCCGAGCGCACTCGACGCCGTCGACGCACATCGCAACCTCGCCGTCGGCCCCCTCCTCCACCACCACAGTGACGCGCAGCTCGGCCCCGGCGGCGTTTGCCGCGTGCCAGCCGCGTTCCCATGCGCGGCGGCGGTCGGGGCCGACCAGCGAGAGCACGACCGCGGCGGAGCGGACCTCCTCGGGCTCGATGCGCAGCTCCGCCGCGATCACGGCGCGTACCTCGGTGTCGAGCGCGCGGGCAACCCACCCCGCCAGTGACGGCGCGCGGCTGTCGACGTCCGGCGGTGGCGGCAGCTTGCCGCTGGCTCGGGCAGGCAGCGCGCCGACCACGGCGGCGTGGCGGCGGCAGAGGATGCTTCCGTCCAGTACAACGCGATGCTCTGGACACCAGGCGGTCGCGCACCCGCGGCTGCGCCTGTCGACGTACTCGCAGCCGACGCCGTGCCGCGACGAGCACTGAGCCTGCGAGCATCGACGCGTTCCGGCGATCTCGAGCAGGGTGGTCAGCACCGGCATGCCGTCGCGGGCGGTGTCCCCGGCGTCCATGTGCGGGCGCCGTCGCATCGGTGCCACGGCTACCAGATGAACGGGATCAACCGGCGGGTGCGACGCGCGTAGTCGGCGTACTGGGGATAAGTCTGGGTGAGCAGCCTCTCCTCGAAGCGCGAGCGCAGCAACTGCGTCGCCGCGAAGGGAGCGAGCACCGCCGCCGCGAGCGCACCGGGGTTGACCATGACGAAGGCCACCGCCGCGAGGATCTCGGCCGCGTACAGGGGGTGGCGGACAATGCGGTAGGGACCGCCGGTGACCATCCGGCGTACCTCGGGGATGATGCTCAGGCTGCGCCGGAGGTAGAGCAGCCCGTAGACGGCAAGACCAAACGCCACCACCGATATCGCCGTCGAGACGCCGCCCAGCCACGGCGGCGGCGCGTACAGGGCCGCGCCCTGCGGCAGTGCACCGACAACCAGCAGCATCACCGTCCCGGCGAGGCCGGCGGCGCGCGGGAGCACCCGGCCATCACGGGCGCGCGGCGCGGGCCGGCCGATGTAGATGAACACAGGGATGGCGCAGAACAGGAGGTAGAGCGCGGCCGGCAGCGGACCGCTCAGCACCGCGGTCGCGGTGAGCGGCCTGGGGAGCGTGCCCACGTCTTGCGCGAGCCGCTGGAACTGCATGTAGCCGAGCAGCGCGAAGAACGTCGCGGGCACGACCCGGCCGAACACGACGAGGCGAAACGTGTCCGTGGATGCTGCCCGCAGCCGCGGCGCGGTGGCTTCGAGAGTCATGTCCAGAGTCTAGGCGCGCGCGCAGAAAAGTCGTGTGTCTTATGTACGAGGCTTTGTTACGATCCCTTCGCAGTCTGTCCACCCGAGTTACACAGCCGGGGGTCATAGTTCGGGAGGTCGCCGGGAAGAACCCCGGGACAAACCAGACAACTCATCCCAGGCAAAGGAGGTGAAAACCGGATGCTCAGCAATCTGTATCTGCGTGTACGCGAGCTCATGGTTCGCAAGCAGGACGAGGAAGGACAGGGCATGGTCGAGTACGCGCTCATCCTCGTGCTCATCGCTGTCGTCGTCATCGTCATCCTTCAAGTTGTTGGCAAGCAGGTCAACAACGTCTTCTCGAACATCAGCAGCGGCCTCGGTACCTAGAGACCGTCGCGTTCGCGAGAACGAAAAGGGGAGTCGCCTGGTGCGGCTCCCCTTCTCTATTTGCTGCCCCTGCATCGGACCGGTCGCCCCCGCGTTACGGCCACCGCAGCGAGCGGCGGGGCACCTACCATTCAGCCGATGGATCAGGAGCAGGCCGGACCGTCGATCCGCATCGTGATCGCGGCTCCGTTCCCGGAGATCGTGGGCATCCACGAGCGCACGGCTGAGTACGCGGATCAGCTCGACGTGTGCGGCGTGGTGCCGAGCGCCACGGCCGTGGTCGAACAGACCCGCCTTCTCCAGCCCGAGGTTCTGGTCCTCAGCGAGAGCCTCGGAGTCGACGCGGCGGACGTCGCGTCCCGGCTTGCAGCGATCGCACCAACCACGCGGCTGGTGGTGCTGGTGCACGAGAACGAGGACACGCCACGTGGCGCTGCCGACAGCGTGCTGCGCTTCGATGCCGCCGCAGTTGAGCTGTGGACGGCGATCGTCAACGCCGCCGGCCGCGTCCCACAGGCGGCCGCGCCACCGGCGCACGGAAGGCCCGAACAGGTCGCGGGCGGCGCCGCCATTGCGCCCGTCGACGAGTCGTACTGGTTCTGGGAGATGCATTCCGCCGGCGACACCGGCGACGAGACCCTGGCCTCCGCCGACGCGTACGAGCCGCCGGAGACCGGCGTGGACCTCGCCGGCGCCGCCGCTCCGGCGGTGCCCGAGCTGCGACCATGGCCGCCGCCGTGGCTGCGCATTCAGCCGGACCCGGAGCCGGAACCCGAGCCCGAGCCCGAGCCGGAACCTGCACCGCAGCCCGAGCCGGAGCCGGAGCCGGAGGCGGCACCGGAGCCCGCGACCGAGTCGCAGCCGGCCGAAGGGCAGGCCCCCGCCACGCCTGGACCGGTGCCCGCACCCGCCGGGGACGAGGCGCTGGCCGCCCCCGACGCACTCCCCTCTCCCGGCGTGGGCGACGCCGAGCTGGCCTCGCCACTCGCGCAACCCGCCGCAGCCGCGGACCCCGGCCAGGGTCCGCATGCCGAGGTTCTCGACGTGCCCACCGTGACGGAGGCACCGGTCGTGCCGGCCGAGGCCGCCCTCGCAGCGCCCTCCGCTCCGCAACCCGACGCGCCGGCGCCGGTCGCGGAGCCCGTGGTGGAGCCGATCGTCGAGCAGCCGCGCATCCGCACCCGACGGCCGGGCCGCACCCGCGCCGAGACGGTGCTCGTGTTCAGCGGCAAGGGCGGGGTCGGCAAGTCGGTGGTGGCCACCAACCTCGCCGTCGCCCTCTCGGCTCGCGACGCCAAGGTGGCGCTGGTCGACCTCAACCTCCAGTACGGCGATGTCGCGGTGCTCCTCCACGTCGAGACCCATCCCACGTCGATCGAGTCGCTTGCCCAGCAGGGCGAGCAGATCGACGGTGACTTCCTCGAGGAGGTGATGGCCACCGGCCCCGAGGATGTGCGAGTACTGCTCGCACCCTCCAGCCCGGAGTTCGCCGACCTGGTCACGGCCGCCAACCTGCGGGCCATCCTGCGCGAACTGTCGCGGACCTACGACTACGTCGTCGTCGATTCCCCCGCCCATCTCGAGGAGCGCATTCTCGAGGTCATGGAGGTGGCCGACCAGATCCTGGTCGTGACCTCCTTCAACATCACTTCGGTCAAGGACACCAAGGTGACGCTCAAGCTCCTCGAGTCCCTGGGCATCGAGCGCGAGCGGGTCGCCGTGGTCCTCAACCAGACTCGCCCGAAGATCAACTTCCCGCGCGAGGAGATCGAGAAGTCCCTGCGCTTCCAAGTGCTCAGCCAGCTGCCCTACGATCTGCGCATCGACGACACCATCGACAACGGCCGTCCGATGGTGATCGCCGAGCCGCGCTCCGACTTCACCAAGCAGCTGAAGGTGATCGTCGACTACCTCGCTCCCGAGGAGGCCGGTGACAAGGGCGACGGCGGCCGGCAGCGGGCCAGCAAACGGCGCTTCGGGTTCGGCCGCTGACCCGGTCCGGCGAGTTCAACTAACGCCGCGAACGCGTCAAGTCGTGGCGAGGATGCAACGGGCCGTCTGACACGCTTTGACGACCCGCCCACAGCGCGTGAATCGCGATCGGGGGCGACAGAGGACGCGTCTACCCTGCCGATGTGCGCAAAGTTCTCATCGCCATGCTCGCCGGCGGGCTCATGGCCATCGCCGTCCCTGTGCAGGCCGCTCCGGCTCCGGCGACAGCGGCGCCGGCGCCGGCGTCGGCGCCGGCAGCGCCGCTGGATCCTCTGGCCGCCCAGCTGCAGGAGCAGGCCGCCCTCAACGCCACGATCACCTCGCTGGACAATGAGCTGCAGTCGGCCAGGGACTCCCAGGCGTCGCTGCGAGTGCTGGTGACCGCCAACCAGGCGGCGATCGCCCAGACGCTGACCCAGCTCTCGGCCGCCGAGCAGACGTACAGCGATGCCAGCGCTCGCGCGGCCACCGAGAAGGCGGCCGCCGCCACGGCCCGCCACAACGCGCGTATCGACAAGGAGCTGCTCGGCCTCTACCTGCGGCTCGGCTACGAGACCCAGGACAGCCTGCTCGCCTACCTGCTCTCCAGCGACTCCGTGTCCGAGTTGCTCAGCCGCGCCGGGGACGTCGCCCACCTCGTCCACCGCAGCACCGACCTGGTCAACCAGATCAAGGCCGACGTGGCGGCGGCGGAGAGCGCGGAAGCGGCGGCAGCGCGGGACGCCGCGACTGCACAGCAGGCGGCGGCGCAGCTGCAGCTCCAGCAGCAGACCCTGCAGCAGCAGACCCAGCACGCCAAGGACCTGATCGCCCAGCTCGGGTCGCAGGCCGCGGCCACAACGGCCGAGATCAACGCGGCCAACGGGCAGAGCCTCGCCGTCGCGCAGCAGATCGCCGCGACCAGGATCACCGAGCTCGACCAGACCATCGCCGAGGCCGAGCTGGCGGCGTGGCAGGCGGCCGAGTACTACATCCAGAACCACCTCGGCACCCTGCCGCTGGGCATCGGCACCCCGCCCACCGTGCCCGTCACCGGGGACGGGTCACAGCTGGTGTGGCCGGCGCACGGCGTGGCGATCAGCCAGGGGTTCGGGCCGAGCCCGTACCCGTTCGAGCCGTCGTTCGGTCCGTACCCCCACTTCCACACCGGGATCGATCTCGCCGGGGCGTTCGGCACGCCGATCCTCTCGGCCGCCGATGGCGTCGTGGTCGCGGCCGACAGCAGCACGGTGGGCTATGGCAACCACGTCATCGTCGCCCACGCCGGCGGCCTGCTCACCCTGTACGGCCACCTCTCCGCGATGCTGGTGCACCCCGGGGATGTGGTCAAGGCGGGACAGGTCATCGGCCTGCTCGGGTCCTCCGGCAACTCCACCGGGCCGCACTGCCATTTCGAGGTTCGCGCCAACAACCAGCCGGTCGACCCGAGTCCGTTCCTGCCAGCTTTGGCACGGGGTGCGACCGGGCCGTAACCGTGCCGTGCGCACTCCGCGCATAGAGTGGAGACCACCATGCGCATGCACGTGAGCCCCCGATGATTCGCGTCCTGATCGCTGATGACAGCGTCCAGGTCTCCGACAACCTCGCCCGGCGGCTCGGTCTCGAGGACGATCTCGAGGTCTGCGGAACCGCCCGCGACGGCGAGTCCGCGGTGCAGGACGCGCTCAGGCTGCGCCCCGACATCGCGGTGATCGACGCGGCACTGCCGGGCATGGACGGCGGCCAGACCACCGAGATGCTCGCCCAGTGCCTGCCCGGCACGGGCGTGATCATGATGTCGATGGAGGCCGAGAACGACGCCTACCGGCTGGCGATGCTTGCCGGGGCGCGCGAGTTCCTGCAGAAACCGTTCAAGGGTGACGACCTGGTCGCCGCAGTGCGCCGCGTGCACGCCTTCGAACAGCGTCGCGCCGTTGTGGCCGTCCCCGCCACCGCTCCCCCACCACAGGCAGCGCCCCCGCCGCCTGCCCCCGCCACGCGCGGGCAGGTCACCGCCGTCATCGCCGGCAAGGGCGGCGTCGGCAAGACGGTTGTCGCCGTCAACCTCGCGGCCACGCTCGGCGCCACCCACCCGGGCCGGGTGGTGCTCGTCGACCTGTCACTGCAGTTCGGTGACGTCGGCGCGGCGCTGAACCTTCCCGCCGCTCGCACCCTCACCGACCTGCTCGTCGACAACCACGCCGCCGATCCCGAGGTGGTGCGCGGCGTCCTCGTCGACGGGCCCGCGGGCATCAGCGTGCTGCTGGCACCGACAACCCCCGAGGTTGCCGACTACATCACCGCAGCCCACCTGCGCAGCATCATCGAGGGGCTGCGCACGGACTTCGACCACATCATCGTCGACACCTCGTCGTACCTCACCGAGGTGGGTATCACCACGCTCGACCTCGTCGACACCGTGCTCCTGGTCACCGATCTCAGTGTCACGGGTGTCAAGAACGCTCGGCTCGCGCGCGGCATCCTCGAGACGCTGCGGGTGGATCCCGCGCGCATCATGGTGATCGCCAACCACCGTGACGGCGCCGGCGAGCTCGACGTCAGTGGCGCCGAGAGCTTCCTCGGGGCGAGGATCTCAACGGAGATCCCGTACGACGCCCGCGTGGTGGCGACGTCGGTCAACGAGGGCATCCCATTCGTGATCAGCAGCCCGGGAACGCTGCCCAGCGCAGCGCTCCGCGCCATCGCCAAAACCGTCGACCCTGCGTTACGAATCGGCGGCGATGCCCCGCAGGCACCGCGGTCATCTGCTAAGAAGAACTGGTCCCGGCGCGTGCTCGGCTTCAGCCGCTGAGTGGCGCAGGGAATTCAGGAGTCTTGATGCTGACAGCGGCAGACCCAGTGGACGTCGACGACGAGACGCCGACACGGCGTGATGACGAACGCGGTCAGGGGATGGTCGAGTACGCCTTCATCATCGTCCTCGTCGCCATGGTCGTCCTGGTGCTGGTGATCGCGCTGGGCAAGCAGACGGTCAACCTCTACTCGAACATCTCGAGCGGCATCGGCACCTGAGGCGGCTCGGCCCCCCGGGGAGGGGTCAGCGGCCGAAGATTCCCTTGCGGCGCTTTCGATCGCCGGCCTCCGAGGCGCTGACGGCGCGCTCGGGGACGATCCGTGCGACCAGCTCCCGCACCGACCGGCTCACCTCGGACTCGGGCTGCCCGGTGACGAACGGCACCCCGCGGGTGATCGAATCGCCGATGACGCGCGGATCGTGGGGGATTTGCACGGCGACCGGGGTGCGCAGGCTCTGCTCGATGGACTCGCGGTTGAAATCGGCGAAGCCGTCGACGCGGTTGACCACCAGCATGATCGTCTCCGGGTCGACGGAGAGCGATTCGAGGACCTTGAGGGTCAGCTTGGCGTCCTTGATGGCGGGGATGGTGAGAGCGGTGACAACGAGCACGCGCTGGGCCATCTCGATGACCTCGAGGTTGAACTCGGTCAGGTGCGTCGAGCTGTCGACGATGACGTAGTCGAAGGAACGGCGCAGCTCGGTCATCAGCGCGCGCACGTGGTCGATGGTCACCAGGTCGGCCAGTTCTGGACTGATCGGGGCGAGCAGCACCCTGACCCCGGAGGGGCCGTTGGCGAGCACCTCGCCGAGATTCTCGGCGGCGAAGCTGCTGGCCCCGTCGACCAGCTCAGTGATGCTGCGGCTGTGATCGAGGTTGAGCATCACCCCGATGTCGCCGAACTGGAGGTCGAGGTCGACGAGCGCGACGCGCGCGCCGGTCTGCTCGGCGAGCGCGACGGCGAGGTTGGTGGCGATCAGCGTCTTGCCGACGCCGCCCTTGCCGGAGAACACCAGCATCACCTCGGCGGGCGAACTGCTCCGCGGCGCCGCCGGCGCGTCGGGCTGCGCGGGCATCGACTTGGCGATGAACGTGCCCTTCTTCTGCTCGAGCTGGTAGACGCGGCGGATCGCGGCAACGAGCTCGTCATGGCTGAACGGCTTGATGAGGAACTCGCGCGCACCGGCCTGCATGGCCCGGCGCAGGTAATCGCGCTCCCCCTGCACGGACATGATGATCACCGGCGACGTGGGCAGCTCGGACGCCAGCGTCTCGGTCAGCTGGATGCCGTCCATGAGCGGCATGTTCACGTCGGTGAGCACGATGTCCGGCCCGAGACGGTGCGCGGCCTCGAGGCCCTCGCGGCCATCGGCCGCGGTGCCCACCACCTCGATGTCGTCCTCGAAGCTGAGCAGCTTCTGGAGGTTCTCGCGAGTGCTCGAGATGTCGTCGACGATGAGCAGCCGGATCACCGGCGCGCCCCCACGTCCACCGGCGTGGATCGGAGCGTGCCGTTCATGCTGGACGTCGCTGCCGTGCGGACGGTCAGGCCACTGACATGCGGGCCGCGGCGGCCGGATCCACCGGGACGGCCGGGCCCATGGTGGCGGCGAGCGTGACCGTCTTCACGTACGTGCCCTTGGCGGCGGACGGCTTGGCCCGGACGATGGCGTCCATCAGCGCTGCGAAGTTGTCGCGCAGTTGCGCGTCGTCGAACGACGCCTTGCCGATGGCGGTGTGGATGATCCCGGCCCGGTCGACGCGGAACTCCACGCGGCCGCCCTGCACGTCCCGCACCGCCTTGGCGATGTCGAAGGTGACCGTGCCCGCCTTGGGGTTGGGCATCAGGCCGCGGGGCCCGAGCACCTTGCCCAGCCGGCCGACCGCGCCCATCAGGTCGGGCGTGGCCAGGGCGATGTCGAAGTCGATCTCGCCCGCCTGGACCTTCTTGACCAGGTCGTCGCCGCCGACGAGGTCGGCGCCTGCGTCGAGGGCCTCCTTGGCCTTCTCGCCGGTGGCGAAGACGGCGATGCGGCGGGTGCGGCCGGTGCCGTGGGGCAGGACGACACTGCTCCGGACCATCTGGTCGGCGTGGCGCGGGTCCACGCCGAGACGGATGTGCGCCTCGATGGACTCGTCGAACTTGGCGGTGGAGCTCTTGCGAACCGCGCTGACCGCCTCGTCGGGGGCGAAGGCGCCGTCCGTCGCGATCGCAGCCGCGGCCTCGCGGTATTTCTTTCCGTAGCGGTGGGGCATGTGGGTTCTCCTGTGGTGCGTGCGGGCGCTGGTGGCGCCCTCCCACGTGGCGGGTGTCTAGTTGACGGTGAGGCCCATCGAGCGGGCGGTGCCCTCGATGATCTTCATCGCCTGGTCGATGTCATAGGCGTTGAGGTCCTGCATCTTGAGCTCAGCGATCTCGCGGACCTGGTCCCTGCTCACGGTGCCCACCTTGTCGCGGTTGGGCGTCGACGAGCCCTTGTCGACGCCGGCAGCCTTCTTGAGGAGGTTGTACGCCGGCGGCGTCTTGGTGATGAACGTGAACGTGCGGTCCTCGAAGACGGTGATCTCCGCCGGGATGACGGTGTCCCCCATCGACGCGGTGCGCTCGTTGTAGACCTTGCAGAATTCCATGATGTTGAGCCCGTGCGGGCCCAGCGCGGTGCCGATCGGCGGAGCCGGCGTGGCCTTGCCGGCCGGGATCTGCAGCCGGATGACTGTCTTGACCTTCTTCTTGCCCACGATGAACTCCTAACGCAGCCGCTCGACCTGGAGCAGGTCGAGCTCGACGGGCGTCTCGCGCCCGAACATGTTGACCAGGACCTTGAGCTTGCCCTTCTCGGCGTTCATCTCGGTCACCTTGCCATGGAAGTCGGTGAACGGGCCGTCGGTGACGCGCACGTTCTCGCCGATCTCGTACTCGACCGAGACCTTGGTCGGCGCCTCGGCCTTGACCTGCTTCTGGATGCCACGAACCTCGTGGTCCTGGAGCGGGACCGGCTTGTTGCCGCTGCCCACGAAGGAGGTGACGCCCGGGGTGTTGCGCACCACGTACCACGATTCGTCGGACATGATCATGTTGACCAGGATGTAGCCCGGGAAGATCCGCTTGGCGACCTTGCGACGCTGCCCGTCCTTGATCTCCATGACCTCCTCGGTGGGGACCAGGACGTCGAAGATCTTGTCGTGCATGTCCATGGACTCGACGCGCTTGAGGAGGTTGGCCTTGACCTTCTCCTCGTGGCCCGAGTAGGCGTGGACGACATACCAGCGGACGTCGGTTGTGGTGGCTGTCTCGTTCATGTTTACGGTGCTCACGGTGTGACGGGTAGGGTGGTCGGCGGTTGGGTGGTGGTGGATCCTGGTGTCGCGGTGGCGCCCGGCTTGACGGTGGAGGGCTGCGCGCTGACCTGGCTGGCGGCCGCGGTCGGGCTGCTCGAGCTGTAGAGCTGCTTGACGACGAAGCCGAGGCCGTAGTCGGCGGCGGAGATGATCACGGCCATCAGGAAGACGGTGGTCACCACCACGCCGGTCATCCGGCCCAACTCGTTCCATGTCGGCCAGACCACCTTGCGCAGTTCATCGACGACGCTGGCGAAGTAGTTGCGCTCGGCCGCGCCTGCCGGTGGTCCCACCGCGGGGCGCGGCTTTGCCGGCTGGCTCGGGCCACGTACCGCTCTGGCCACCTGCCCTCAGTCCTCCTGGTTGTCGCCGCCTCAGCGGCCATCTGTTGTTGCGTGGCAGGGGCGGCAAGACTCGAACTCGCGACCCTCGGTTTTGGAGACCGATGCTCTAACCAACTGAGCTACGCCCCTGTGCGCCCGCCGGAACGGCCGGGGTTGTTGAACTGACGTTACTTGGTCTCGCGGTGGCGGGTGTGCGCCCGGCAGCGACTGCAGAATTTGCTGAGCTCGAGGCGGTCGGGGTCGTTCCGCCTGTTCTTGACCGTTGTGTAGTTGCGCTCCTTGCAATCAGGACACTGCAGGGTGATGATCGCGGAGCCGCCCTTCGCCGTTGCCACGTGGTTCTGCCTCGACAAAAAATAAACCTAGCGGCGCTAGGTCAAGTCGGATTGTACCAGAGGCCCGGCGGGCCCGTCCACGGAGCGGTTGCTACCATTGCGCCCCGCGGGCCCAAGTAGCTCAGAGGTAGAGCAACGCCTTGGTAAGGCGTAGGCCGTGGGTTCAATTCCCACCTTGGGCTCCGCCCCCCCGGCACGGCTCGGGCTGAACGTCGGAGGCCAGGGGTTTCCACCGTCCTCTGGACAACGCCATCCTTGCCCACCTCTGTGGCGGGCATATCGCTAGAAGGCCGCTGGAGCACTTACCCACACTGGTGCTCCATGACACAGATCCGCCTGGCTCGCGACGATCCGACCTGGGACCGTCCCATCCGCCCGCGGCTTCGCTCCCTCGACCGGAGCCGCCGCCCGCCAGCACCTGGAGAGCGGACGGGCCCGGGGATGGCGCTCGCGACTTTGGCATGGCCACCGGCCCGCGACAACAACACAGGAGGACCGTGCCTGCCAATAATATCTGCACGTGCGCTCAGATACCCTGATAACGACCGAGACGCCCACAGACGAGCAGGTGCTCCTCGCTGTGGAGGGCTTTCGCCTTCTCGGCGATCCAACCCGCGTTCGGCTGCTCTGGGCCCTGCTGCAGGGTGAGCGATCGGTGACTGAACTCGCGTCCGTTGTCGGCGCTCAGCCCTCCGCGATCTCCCACCACCTCGCCAAGCTCCGTCTCGCCGGGCTGGTCAGGCACCGTCGCGAGGGGACTCGCATCTTCTACGTCATGGACAACGTCCACGTGGCCCAGCTGTTGCGCGAGGGGCTCTTCCATGCTGATCACGTGGCGCACGGCCTGCTGGACCACGGGCCCAGCTGATGGTTCCCGACGCCGCCGGAGTGGCTGCGATCGCCCATCCGCGGCCTCAACACGACGAGGCCGCCCACCGCCGAGACGCCAACCGGGCAGTCGGCGTCTCCGCCCTCGGGCTTGCACTGACAGGCGGCATCGAGCTCGCGCTGGCAATCGTTACCGGCTCCGTCGCCCTCCTCGGCGATGCTCTGCACAACCTCTCGGACGTCTCGACATCGGCGGTCGTGTTCATGGGCTTCCGGATCTCCAAGCGGCAACCGACGACGGGCTACCCATACGGGTACGAGCGCGCCGAGGATCTGGCGGGTCTCGGGGTTGCGCTTGTCATCTGGGGCAGCGCGGTGTTTGCGGGAGTTGAGAGCTACCTCAAACTCGTTGGAAACGGCGGGACAAGCCACGTGGGCATCGGCATGGCCGCGGCGGTGCTCGGCATCGCCGGCAATCAGGTGGTGGCTCGCTACAAGTTGATCGTGGGCCGTCGCATTCAGTCGGCCACGCTGCTCGCTGATGCCCGCCACTCCTGGCTCGATGCGCTCTCGTCCTTCGGTGCGCTCGTCGGCCTGGGACTTGTCGCGCTCGGGTACCGCTGGGGGGATCCAATCGCCGGCTTCGCCGTGACCCTGTTCATCCTCCATGTCGGGTATGAGGTGACCGGCCAGATCCTGCATCACCTTATGGACGGGGTGGATGCCGAGGAGCTCGAAGCCGCGCGCCTGGCAGCCTCCCAGGTGGCAGGCGAAGGAGCCGTCGTCCGCGGACGATGGATGGGCCGTTCGCTCCTCCTCGACGTCGAACTGCCCACCGCCGAGGATGTGCCTCTCGGCGAGGCAGAGGCAATCGGGCGGCGGGTGGAGGCCGCCATCATCGATGCGGTCCCGTCGGCGCGACAGGTCACGTGCCGCCCATGCTCGTCCGCTTCGGGCCGACTGCCATGACCGTCCGCTCGCCCTCCCCGGGCTGGAGCTTTGCCGATGCTGGGATGCTCGCATGAGCGACCTACGGCACGAACGGCCGGACCACGCACATCAGGACGGTCACCACCATGACCATGGCGGTCATGCGCACGAGGGAGGCGCTGGCCACGATGGAAGCAAGATCCGAATCCCGGGTCTGCTAGCCGGTGTGTTCCGACATCACAGCCACCACGCCAGCGATTCGATCGACTCTGCGCTGACCGCGAGCTCCGAGGGGATGCGGGCGCTCAAACTGTCCTTGGGCGGGCTCGCTCTCACCGCCGCACTCCAGCTCATCGTCGTCGTTGTCAGCCACTCCGTCGCCTTGTTTGCCGACACCATTCATAACTTTGCTGACGCTCTGACAGCTGTACCACTGGGCATTGCGTTTATCGTCGGCAGGCGCCCTCCGACCAAGCGATACACATACGGCTACGGTCGCGCCGAGGACCTCGCCGGCATCGTGATTCTCGTTGCCATTGCTCTGTCCTCAGCCGTCGCCGCGTGGGTAGCCATCGATCGCCTGGTGCATCCACATACGGTGGGCAACATCGGATGGGTCGCTGCTGCTGGCCTGATTGGATTCGCGGGAAACGAACTCGTCGCCGTCTACCGCATCCGTGTCGGTCGCAAGATCGGTTCCGCCGCGCTCGTCGCCGACGGGCTCCACGCGCGCACCGATGGCCTCACGTCGCTGGCAGTCGTCATCGGCGCACTCGGTGTTCTCGTGGGCTGGCAACTGGCCGATCCGATCGTCGGCCTCGCCATCACCGTCGCCATCCTGTTCGTCCTCAGGAACGCGGCTCGCGACATCTATCGGCGCCTCATGGATGCGGTTGATCCCGCCTTGGTTGGCCGATCGGAGCAGGAGGCCTCCCGGGTTGCCGGGGTCCAAGCGGTCCAGAACGTTCGCATCCGCTGGGTTGGCCACGAATTGCGTGCGGAGCTCAACGTCACGGTCGATCGCGATCTTTCGGTTGCGGACGCCCACGACATCGCAGAAGCGGTCCACCATCAACTTCGCCATCATGTTCCGCGTCTCGCCGACGCGACCATCCACGTCGACCCGTGTCGCCACGCCGGAGGCGATCCGCACCATGGCACGGCTCACCACCTCCCGGTCAACAGTGCGTCCACGCGACCGTCAGCTGAACCCGGTGCCCGAGCAACCGATCTATCGAGTTGATGCACGGCAATGCTTACCCTCTATGGCGCCACAGCTGTGACCTTCATGATGGTCATGTAGTTGCATCCGTTTTCCCCCAAGAAAGTCGCTCAAGGTCTTCGGTGGCCACGTCGGCGCCCACGTTCCGGAGATGGGCGATCGCGGCCTCGATGTATCATCGGGTGAAGCGGTTGCTGGCTTCGCCACGCCAGCGACCTCGGTTACACTGTGGCGACGATACCGGATGGCCCTGAGGGGGTGACACGTGACGAAGACGGTGCTGAGCATCGCAGCTGCATTGATGGCGCTCTTCGTCGCCACCGTGCCGGTGGCGGCGGCACAGGGCAGCCAATACGTCGGCGGAACGACCGGGGTTGACATCAGCTGGCCGAACTGCAGCGCGAGCATCCCTCGAGTCACCTTCGGAATCGTTGGCGTGACCAACGGTCAGGGATATTCCACCAGTCCCTGTATCGCTGAGGAGGTTGGTCACTTTTCGAACCTGAGCCTGTACGTCAACACGGGTTGGTACGACCAGTCGACGCACATCAACCCCACGTCCCCTCGGGTGTGCGCCCCGGGCGACAGCAACTGCCTCGCGTACAACTACGGCTACAACGCCGGCCTGTATGCGGTCAAGGCGGCGAAGGGTGCCGGTGTCGCCACGCAGACCACCTGGTGGCTTGATGTTGAAACGGGCAACACCTGGAACACTGTCGTCATCCAGAATCAGAACAGCTTGCAGGGCGAGCGCGATGCCCTGGTGGCCAGCGGCGCGACGACCGTCGGGGTCTACAGCACGACGGCGCAATGGCAGGGGATCACCGGCGCGTGGCAGAACAACTGGCCGTCGTGGGGTGCGACGACGTGGTCAACCGCCCAGCAGGCCCAGACATATTGCACCGGACACCGATTCACGGGCGGGCCGAGCTATCTCATGCAATACCGGCCACGGAACGCCAAGGTCGATTACGACGTCGCGTGCTAACCACGGGGCGCTGTAACACTTTCTAAGGCCCCGTGGCGACGGTGCCGCGACCCCTGTGACGGCCCCCTGCTACGGAACGTGTCCCCAGGGGCGGAATACGGGTGCTTGACCACCCGAAAGTCGAACGCCTACACTGATTCTCGTCGTATCCATCGTGTTCCATCGGCCTCCATCAACGCGGAGGCGTTGTTCAATCGGGACGAGGGAAGCCTCCACCGAGTTCAGAACGGAGCTTCGCCGGGTAGCCCACCTTGGTAAGGCGTAGTTTTGATCTGGTGTTTGGGGGTGAAAGGTGGCGAAGTACACCCGCATGTACACCCGGCAGCAGTGACTCCGGTGGGGCGCACGCCGTGGTCGCCATCGGGCGGTCCCGTGTCCGCGCGGACGGCGAAGCACGGCGGGGATGACTGGCGGGCTGGCACGGTGACCGCGGCCCAGCGGTGAGACCTCCTCGCGTGTCTCACGGGGGCTATAGCGCAGAGACAGGTGAGCTCGTTGGGGGGCCCACCAGTTGCATTAGCTTTCTTGGGGAAAACGGATGCGACTTGGTGCCGGCGGTCGGGAAGCCTGCCCCAGGTTCAACTCCCGCCTCGGAGCAGGGTCACCGCGTGCATCCCGGCCGCCAGCCAGGCGGGCGAGGTCAGCCATTGCTCCACGCCCCACAACAGCACTCCCGCCTCGCCCTGGCCGCGGTACTCGCGGGCACTCATCAGCAGGTCGTCGGTCGTGAACCCGGGAACGTTGTTCCAGGGCGCCGCCTGCATCTCGGCGATCCACACGTTCTTGTTGCGCTGGGCGGCTCGCTGCACCCAGAAGCTGAGACTGTTGCGCTTCCAGATGATTCGGGTTGCCGCGTCGGCGTCGGAGAGGTCGACACCGGCATAGACCACGTAGAGGTCGAGGCCGAGCGTGTTGCCGAGGCCGAGCGTCTCCTCAGGGTGTCCCCCGGGTTGGGGTCCGGGCGGCGGGGTGATGTTATCGTCGGCCTCCGCGATCTCCTTCCGGTCGAGGTCGAGGACCGAGGACGTGAACGTTGTCGCCATCACCGGATGGGCGCCGTCCATGCTCCGCACCTCCGCGATCTCCGCGGTCATCTCGGCGACACTCAGCGAGGTGTCGCCCTCTGAAGCGGGCACGCTGTCGTCGAGTGGTTCGTTCTCCACCTGCCAACGCTGCAGCAGCGGGTTTCCCGAGTAGTGCGTGACGGTGGCATCGAGGTAGGCGTCGAATCCGGGGAGGGCGCCCAGTGCGGCGGCATACTTGCCGCCCACCTGGTCGAGTGCCCATTGCGGCGCATACAACTCGGGGGTGCTGACGTTGCGCATGCCGACGACGAGCACGATCGTGGTGCGTCGCGCCGACATGTGGGCGTCGTAGGCCGTGACGTCGGCAACCAGCTGATCGGGCTTGGCGAAGTTGATGACGGTGGAGGAGGGCGCGACGTCGGACCAGTACACGGGCAGGCGCACCACGTCCGGCTTGATGTCCTGGAGGAGCGTGGTGAGGGCGGTGGAGGGGTCGACGCAGAGGGCGAGAGCCGCGTACGGGAGGAAGGTGAAGCCCACCTGTGGAGGCGCGGGAGTCTGAGCCCTGACCACGTCGCCCTGAATGCCGAGAAGGCCGGTCGACATCAGCGGGATGATGATCAGCAGGCGTCGCTGGTTGCGACGGATCACCACGGAGACCGGACACGCAAGTGCACGCGCCGGATGCTCCGCCGCCCGCCTTGCGGTTTCGTGACAGCCTCGCCTCCATCTCTGAAGCCGGCGGCGGGCGCAGATTTCCAAGAAGTTGCATTACCTTTCTTGGGGGAAAACGGATGCAACGCTGTGGCTGCCGCCGGGCTCGGCGTGGACGGCAGTCACCTGGGAGCAGTTGTTGGACGGGTTCGCCGCAAGCGATGACGAGTGGGTGACTCGGACAGCAACGGGAATCGGGCACCTTGACGCGCAGCGATTGGGGATCCTCAACCGGACTTCGCGGCATGATCAGGAGGCCGCCCTGTCAGCCCAGCGCCTGCTCGAATTGTGTCCGACCTCAGTCCGTCCAAGAACACTTCGGTCATGCGCTGGTTGAAGCTTGGTTGCTCGCTGCGGACCGGCTGACAGATGAGGGCGATGGTCGTGAGGACTTCTCGAGCCGTAACGTCGTCGCGCGCGTACCCGCCGTCTACCGCTCGGGCGAGGAGCGTTTGGAGCGCCGGCTCGAGCCGGTCCAAGAGATGCTGCGGCAGGTCACCGTAGGCCGGGTCACCGGAATGTAGCGCCGAGGCGAGCCCACGTTTGGTGCCGACAAAGTCCGTGAAGCGCTCGATCCAACCCATGAGCGCTTCCCACGGACTGAGCGTGGTCCCGAGCACTTCCGCAGCTTCGATGCACTCGTCGATCTCGTGTTGCAACACGGCGACGATGAGGTCGGATCGGCGAGGGAAATGCCGGTAGAGCGTTCCCACGCCCACTCCCGCAAGATCCGTAATCTCCTTCGCGGGCGCGTCCACACCGCTGCCCGCGAACACGGTCTTTGCGGCCTCCACCAGCGCGACGACATTCCGCTGTGCGTCAGAGCGCTGACGCCGAGACGGTTCGACACTGCGCCCCGTCGACGAACCCGTTGTCCTGGCCGACTCGGGTGCCATGGTCCTCCTGTTGCTAACCGGAAAGCGATTCCGTATAGTTACGGAAAGAGTTTCCGCTTGATGCCAGCGTACATCCACGGAGGCGCCTACCCACGTCATGCTCACGTCAGGAGAACCCTCGTGCAGTACCGAAACCTCGGCCGAACCGGCATCAAGGTCAGCCCCTACGCGCTCGGCACGCTCATGTTCGCCACCCGGGTCGGCAACCCCGACCCTGAGGACTCGGTCCGGATCATCCACAAAGCGCTCGACGCGGGCATCAACCTCGTCGACACCGCTGACGGCTATGAAGACTCGGAGGAAATAGTCGGTCGGGCACTCAAGGGCCGCCGTGACAACGTAGTCCTTGCGACGAAGGTCGGCCGCCCGTTGGGCACCGACCCGAACCAGCACGGCGCGTCCCGGCGATGGATCATCACGGCGGTGGAGAACTCGCTGCGACGACTGCAGACCGACCACATCGACGTGTATCAGATCCACCGCCCCGATCCCGACACCGATATCGAGGAGACGCTCTCCGCGCTGACCGACCTCGTCCACAGCGGCAAGATCCGCGCATTCGGAACCTCGACGATGCCGGCATCGGACATCGTGGAAGCTCAGTGGGTCGCCGAGCGGCGCGGTCTGGAGCGGTTCCGCACCGAGCAGCCGCCATACTCGATCCTGAACCGCAGCATCGAGCGTGAGGTGCTCCCGCTGGCGCAGCGATACGGGATGGGCATCCTGGTGTGGGGCCCGCTCGGGCAGGGCATGCTCACCGGCCGGGTCCGCCGCGGACAGGACAACGACGTCATTCGCGCGAAGTTCCTCACGGCGTTCAGCGATGAGCGGCGCCTCGACGCGGTGGAGCAGCTGATCCCGCTCGCCGAGGAGGCGGGGGTGTCGATGCCCCACCTCGCAATGGCTTTCGCGATCTCGCACCCCGGTGTCACCAGCGCGCTGCTCGGTGCCCGCACCATGGACCAACTCGACGACCTCCTCGCGGGCGTGGATACCGTCC
>OCZT010001520.1_pt1 | contig 24046 bp, 18 predicted proteins | sample 1539031 | NCBI WGS metagenome assembly OCZT01 (sample SAMEA3539308, study PRJEB22396) | soil metagenome | biome: tundra; feature: field; material: soil | place: USA | collected 2010-05 | depth 0.15 m | reverse complement strand
AAAAAATAAAAAAATCTAAAATGAAATATTTAAAACAAATAATTATTGTACTGGCTGCAGTATTTTTTACACAAATTGTAAGCGCCCAAACCGCAGATGAAATTGTAAATAAATACATTGATGCCCTGGGCGGAAAAGAAAAACTTGCCCAGTTAAAAACTCTGAAAATGAATGGCAGCATGAATGTAATGGGAACAGATGTTGGAATAACGGTTACAGTTGTAAACGGAGTAGGTACAAGAACAGACATAGATGTACCTGGAATGGCTGAAGGTTACATGATTGTAACACCAACAAAGGGATGGAACTTTTTACCTTACCAGGGACAGACAGGGGCAGAAGAAATAAGTGATGACCAACTTAAAGCCGGACAGGGACAAATAGACCTGCAAAGCCCATTTATGAATTATAAAGAAAAAGGCCATAAGGTTGAATTATCAGGTAAAGAAAATGTGAACGGGATAGAGTGTTATAAATTAAAGTTCACCAATAAAAATGGTAAGGTTAGTACCATATATATTGATACTAAAAATTATTACCGTGTTAAATCTGTTACTACAATTAATGTAAACGGACAGGATACTGAGGAGGAGACCAGTTATGCTGATTTTAAAAAAACTCCGGAAGGCTATACACTTCCATTTTCACAAACTATTCCTAATGGTACAATCGTTTACAATTCAATAGAAATAAATAAGCCTGTAGACGAAAGTATTTTCACAGTAAAATAAATTTCGATAATGATATAAAAAAGGTGTTGATGAAAATCAGCGCCTTTTTTGTTTAGCAGGAATTAGTACCTTCCAAACTTAATTTTTATTACATGAAAAAAATCTTCTCTTTACTATTTATTATTTCTTTCAGCGTTAATTTATTTGCTCAGAATAAAAAGCAGGCTGACAATTCAAATACATCTGAAGACAGTATTCTTTTTTCAAAAGTGAAATATCGTTTGGTTGGTCCATTTCGTGGCGGTCGCAGCGGTGCTGTTGCCGGTGATTACAGACAAAAAAATACTTTTTATTTCGGCGCTACCGGTGGCGGTGTCTGGAAAACAATTGATGGTGGCAGCAACTGGAAAAATATATCTGATAAATATTTTGGAGGTTCTATCGGGGCTGTTGCAGTGGCACCATCTGACCCAACTGTTTTGTATGTTGGTGAAGGAGAAAATACACTTCGTGGAAACGTTAGTGAAGGCTTTGGTATTTGGCGCAGTGATGATGGCGGAAGAAGCTGGAAACAAATTGGTTTAAACGATACACGTCATATTGCCCGTATTGTTATTCATCCAAAAAATCCTGATATAGTATGGGTTGCAGCCGTAGGTCATTTATTTGGACCTAACCAGGAAAGAGGCGTTTACAAAACGATTGACGGAGGAAAAACATGGAAAAAAGTTTTGTTCAGCGATAAGCAAAGCGGAAGTATTGACCTTGTAATGGAACCTGGCAATCCTTCAGTATTGTATGCTTCTACATGGACAGTTTTACGAACTCCTTATAGTTTGGAAAGTGGCGGCAGCGGCAGCGCTTTGTGGAAGAGTATAGATGGCGGCGAAACATGGCAAAAATTAAATGACAAAAAAGGCTTTCCCGGTAAAACCGTTATTGGAAATATTGGCATTGCTGTTTCAGCTTCTAATCCTGAAAGAGTTTATGCATTGGTAGAATCTGAAAAAGGTGGTTTATTAAAAAGCGATGATGCAGGTGAAACATGGACCAATATAAGTACTGATCAAAACATAAGACAAAGGGCATGGTATTACAGCAGGATATTTGTTGATCCAAAAAATCCTGACATAGTATATGCATTAAATGCAAATTTGTATCGAATTACAGATGGAGGAAAAACTTTAAAACAAATTAATACACCACACGGCGATCATCATGACCTTTGGATAGATCCTGAAGATGGCAACAGGATGATCGTTGCTGATGATGGCGGCGCACAAATAAGTTTTGATGGCGGCACCAACTGGAGCACTTATTATAATCAGCCAACAGCACAGTTTTACAGGGTTTCAACAGATAATAATTTTCCTTACAGAATTTTAGGTGCACAGCAGGATAATTCTACTGTAAGAATTTTATCCAGAACAGAAAGCAATGAAATAAATCAAACCAACTGGATGCCGACCGCAGGCTTTGAAAGCGGGTTTGTAGTTGCAGATCCATTAAATCCTGATATTGTTTATGGAGGAAATTATGGCGGATTTATTTCAAGGTTTGATCATAAAACCGGGGAGAACCGGGCAGTGAGTGTTTGGCCTGATAATCCATTAGGTGGTGGAGTTGATTTTATTAAATATCGGTTTCAATGGAACTTCCCTATTTTCTTCTCACCCAATAATCCAAAAAAATTATATGCAGCAGGCAATGTTTTATTTGCATCAGAAAATGAAGGAGCAAGCTGGACAGCAGTGAGCGACGATCTTACAACCAACGATAAATCAAAACAAAAATCCAGCGGAGGACCAATCACACAGGACAACACCGGGGTTGAAGTATACTGCACGATTTTTACAGCAGGTGAATCTCCTTTGGAAAAAGATCTTTTATGGACAGGCAGCGATGATGGTCTTATTCATGTAAGTAAAGATGGCGGTGGACATTGGGAAAATGTAACACCTCCTGATGCAGGCAAATGGATGATGTGGAATTGTGTAGAGAGTGATCCGTTTAAAAAAGGTGCTGCCTATTTCGTGGGAACAAAATATAAGGTGGATGATTTTACTCCATATATTTTTAAAACAGAAGATTATGGAAAATCATGGACAAAAATAACTAACGGTATACCATCAATGCATTTTGCAAGATGTTTACGTGCTGATAAAAAAAGGCCCGGACTTTTATATTGCGGCACCGAGTATGGAATGTACATCAGTTATGATTATGGCAATTCATGGAAGCCATTTCAATTAAATTTGCCAATGGTTCCTATAACTGATCTTACCATAAAAGACAATGACCTTGTTATAGCAACGCAGGGGCGTGGCTTTTGGGTTTTGGATGATCTTACCATGATACAGGAAAAACAATCGGGCATCACACAAAATAATCTTAAAATATTTCCGGTAAGAGATGCAGTTCGAATGAATGGATCTCAAAATTTAAATGCAAAGAATGCAGGAATAAATCCGCCCAACGGTGTAGTGGTAAATTATTTTCTTAAAAATTTTGCTGATAGCTCTCTTTTAAATATTAAAGTGTTGGATAAGAATAAAAACGTTATAAAAACTTTTAGCACCAAAGCGCCGCCAACCGGTGATATTGGTAAGATTGATGCTAATAAAGGAATGAACCAGTTTGTTTGGGATATGATGTATCCCGAAGCAGAAAAAGTAGAAGGCATGATATTGTGGAATAATATAAGAGGTTTAAAAGCTGCACCGGGGACGTATTATGTAAGAATCATAAATGATAAAAAAGATAGTGCAGAAAGTGAATTTACTATTAGAGCCAATCCAAATTATAAAACCCCGCAACAGGAATATGAAGAACAGTTTAGTTTTCTTTCAACAGTAAAAGATAAGTTTAATGAAATTCAAAAGGCAATAAAAAATATCCGGGAGGTTCGTAAACAGATAAGTGATTTTATGGCAAGGCAGGGAAAAGATACTTCGGGTGAGATAAAAACGCTGGCAGATTCCATCAACAAACGGATGACAAGAGTTGAAGAAGCATTGTATCAGACGAAAGCAAAAAGTGAGCAGGATGTATTGAATTATCCTATCCGCCTGAACGATAAAATTGCCGGCTTGTATTCTTATGCAGCTTCCGGAAATTATTCACCAACAGCACAGGTAAGAGAAGCGTATGCCGACCTCTCTGCGCAGGCAGATGCTGAATTAAATAAATTAAAAATTATTTTTAGTGTTGATGTGCCAAGATTAAATCAACTGATAAGAGAAAAACAATTGCCGGTAATTGGAGTAAAGAAAGAGTAAAAGCCTCACCTCCTAACCTACTCTCCAACAGAGAGGAGGCAGGACGGTTATACATATCCAAACATTGTTTCTTCCACATTTGCTTCTGAATATGATTAAACAATTACTCAATTGTTGACGAAAGATTTATTGTTGATGTGGAAGATATGATATTCATTATTTTGCTGATGTACCGCTCCCTCAAATAGATTTTGTCAACTTTCCTTCTCCTTTAGGAGAAGGTGCCCAAAGGGCGGATGAGGTGGAGAGGGAGATGGAGAGTGAGGTTTTTTTAATCTTCAGAAAGCATATCCGGTCTTCTTTCTTTAGTTCTTTTTAAAGACTCTTCGTGACGCCATGCTTCAATTTTTGCATGATTCCCGCTTAATAAAACATCAGGAACTTTCCATCCGCGAAAATCTTCAGGCCGTGTATAAACAGGTGGCGCTAATAAATTATCCTGGTAAGAATCCATCAGCGCCGAGGTTTCATCATTCAGCACACCAGGAATTAATCTTCCCACAGCATCTACAATTACTGCTGCGCCTAATTCTCCGCCGCTTAAAACATAATCACCAATTGAAATTTCTTTTGTAATAAAATGATCTCTTACTCTTTGATCAATGCCTTTATAATGTCCGCATATCAGCAACAAATTATTTTTTAACGATAACTGGTTCGCCATTTTTTGATTGAAATTTTCTCCATCAGGTGAAAGATAAATCACTTCATCGTATGCAGTATTTTTTTGCAGGCTTTCAATTGCATTTACCAATGGCTCAGCCATCATTACTAATCCTGCCCCGCCGCCAAACTGGTAATCATCTACCTGCCCATGTTTATAATTAGTGTAGGCTCTGAGATTAAAAAGATTTACTTCAAGCAAGCCTTTTTCTTTTGCTCTTTTTAAAATAGAGTAAGAAAAAAAACTTTCCATCAAATCCGGAACAACAGAAATAATATCAATTTTCATAAGGCAAAGGTAAGGTGTCAGGTCACTGAAGTGGCCAGACTCCTAAACATTATTCCATAAATTCATCCAACTCTCTTTGCTGTTTTTTTGTTGGTCTTCCCTGCTTGCTCTGCCTTTTACCGGTTTGAAATACAAAAGCAGCTGTCTTTACTTTTTCTTTTTCCTCTTCTGGTGTAAGATCAATATAGCATTTTATTGCTTCTGAATATTGTAATCTGTTATGCAATAATTCTGTAACTTCTATCAGCCATTTCCTGGCTTCTGTTTTCACTTCGTACTGGTCGCCAATATTCACTGTCTTAGCCGCTTTTACATTAATTCCTTTGCTCTTAACTTTATTGTTGGCACATGCTTCCGCCGCAAGGCTTCTTGTTTTAAAAAGACGGATTGCCCAGAGATATTTATCAAGACGAAGTTTTTCTTTTTCTGTCATAGCCAAAGTTAAAAATCTTTATAAAGAAGATAAAAGAAGCTTATACTATTTAATTACTTTTAGTTTCTAAAAAATATTTCAGATGTACTGCATAAAAAGAGCACTGTTCATTATAATCATTGTTAATTTTTCTGGCACCTGCTTTTCACAATTCCGTCCTAAACAAGTTAACTGGACAGCCGATGGTAATGCCTATACAGCATTTAAAGATGGCAACATTGTAAGAACAGATTTGCGAACAAATGCAGAAACAATTTTTATAAAAAAAGAACAGCTAACCCCTGCAGGGCAAACAAAACCTTTATCATTTAATATTTATACTTTTTCTGCTGATAACACTAAGCTTCTTATCTATACTAATACAGCAAAGGTTTGGCGCTACAATACCCGTGGCGATTATTGGGTACTGGATATCACTTTAAATAAATTAATTCAGCTTGGAAAAGGAAGACCATCGCAGTCATTAATGTTTGCAAAAATTTCTTCTGATAATAAAAAAGCAGTTTATGTAAGCGAGCATAATATTTATGTAGAAGATCTGACTACGCATCAAATCACTCAGCTTACAAAAAATGGGACACGAAAATTTATTAACGGCACTTTTGATTGGGTTTATGAAGAAGAGTTTGATTGCAGGGATGGTTTTAGATGGAGCCCTGACAGCAGATCAATTGCCTTTTGGCAGGTTGATGCAACTAAGATAAGAGACTACTATATGCTGAATACAACTGATTCGGTTTATTCAAAAGTTATTCCTGTAGAATATCCAAAAGTTGGTGAGCCGCCATCGCCTATACGTATTGGCATTATCACTGTTGCTAATGGAAATATTAAATGGATGAATATTCCCGGAGACCCGCAGCAGAATTATCTTCCACGCATGCAGTGGGCAGCAAATTCAAGTGAATTAATTGTACAGCAACTGAACCGTAAACAAAACCAAAGCAAATTATTTTATTGCAGCATTGCTGATGGCAGCAGCAAAGATTTTTATGATGAAAGTGACAAAGCCTGGGTAGATGTAAGAAATGTTTGGAATGATGAAGACCCTGCAGGATGGAAATGGATTAATAATGGCAAAGAATTTTTATGGGTTTCAGAAAAAGATGGATGGAGGCATATTTACAGGGTAAGTCGTGATGGCAAAAAAGAAACACTGCTTACAAAAGGCAATTATGATATTGATGAAACAAAAGGCATTGACGAAAAAAATAATTACGTTTACTTCATGGCTTCTCCTAACAATGCCACAAAATTATATTTATACAAAACAAAACTTGATGGCAGTGGAAACCTGGAAATGGTTTCGCCACAAAATTTAGCAGGCACACATGACTATGATATTTCTCCCAATGCAGGGTATGCGCTGCATTCTTTTTCAAATTATAAAACTTATCCGGCAAGCGAATGGGTTTCTTTACCTGACCATAAACCTTTAGATGAGAACAGGAGCATTGCAAAAACAATGCGGATAGATCAAAATAACAAAACAGAATATTTTACCATTACAACAGAAGATAATATTACCGTAGATGGATGGATGATAAAGCCTGCAAACTTTGACAGCACAAAAAAATATCCTGTTGTGTTTCATGTATATACCGAGCCTGCCTCATCAACAGTAAATGATACTTATGGAAGTCAGCAGAATCCTTTATTTGACGGCGACATGAGTGAAGCCGGATACTTTCAGGCATCGCTTGATAACCGTGGCACACCTTCTTTAAAAGGTGCTGCGTGGCGTAAATCTATCTATAAAAAAATTGGTGTTCTCAATATTCACGACCAGGCAATGGCAGCAAAAAAGTTTTTAGATAAGCCATATTTCGATAAAGAACGTGTGGCTGTTTGGGGATGGAGCGGCGGCGGGTCTGCTACATTAAATTTAATGTTTCAGCATCCTGAAATTTATAAAACAGGAATTGCTATTGCAGCCATAAGTAATGAATTATTTTACGATAATATCTATACCGAAAGATACATGGGCTTACCTCAGGAAAACATGGATGATTATGTAAGTGCGTCACCAAATCATTATGCCAAAAATCTACAGGGAAATTTATTATACATTCATGGCACCGGCGATGACAATGTACATTATGATAACGCCGAAGCGCTGCTGAATGAATTGATAAAATACAACAAGCAGTTCCAGTTTATGCCTTATCCTAACAGAACGCACAGCATAAGAGAAGGCGAAGGCACAAGAAGGCATTTATCAACTTTGTATACCAATTTTTTAAGAAAGAATTGTCCGCCCGGGGCAAGATAATTTCTGTAATGAATAAACTAATTTCTTTATCAGCGTATGTTTTATTTATCACTCTTTCATTTTCATTCAATAAAAAAAATGAAAATAAGCAGGCATGGATAAGGATAAATCAGCTTGGTTATACACCCCAGGGGATTAAAGTTGCTGTATGGTGCAGTAAAAATGAAACAACCATTTCTTCTTTTTCACTTATTGATTCTGCAAGCGGCAAAACGGTTTTCGACAACAATGCAGGTAAAAATTTTGGCGCATACGGACCATTTACAAATACATATCGCTTAAATTTTTCTTCTTTTAAAAAATCCGGAGTTTATTATTTAAAAGTTGGCAATGTTGTTTCTCCTTTTTTTAAAATTGATAAAGATGTTTATAAAGGCAGCGCAGATTTTTGTTTGCAATACATGCGCCAGCAACGAAGCGGTTTCAATCCATATTTAAAAGACAGTTGCCATACACATGATGGTTACACATTGTACGGGCCCATGCCCGACAGCACTCACATTGATGTTAGCGGTGGCTGGCACGATGCAAGTGATTATTTGCAGTACTCAGCAACTTCTGCCAATGCAACGTATCATTTGTTGATGGCATACCGTGATTTTAAAAATGTTTTTACTGATGAAAAATTAGCGAATGGCCTGGATGGAAAAAATGGAATGGCTGATGTGCTTGATGAAGCAAAGTGGGGACTGGACTGGCTTTTAAAGATGCATCCGAAAGAAGACTGGATGTTCAATCAAATTGCTGATGACAGGGATCACATGGGAATGCGAATTCCTAAAGAAGATTCTTTTTATGGAAGAGGATATGAGCGGCCTGTGTATTTTGTAAGTGGCAAGCCGCAACAGAGAGGAAAATTCATGAACAATACAACAGGCACCAGTTCTACAGCTGCAAAGTTTGCCAGTGTATTTGCTTTAGCTGGTGAGTTGTTTCAGGAAAGTGATATTAAATATAGTACCCTGTTAGCTTTTAAAACATTATCGGCTTTAAAATTTGAATTAAAAAATCCTGGTGTAACCCAAACTGCGTCTGTAAAATCCCCATACATTTATGCAGAAGATAATTGGGTTGATGATGTTGAACTTTCATTTGCTGCTATACAAAAAGCGGCGAATACTGACATAGCAACAATCGATAGTGGGATAATCATTAAAGATATTGGAGGCACAGAAGAAAAAGAAAAAGAACCCAATAATAAATTCCTGGATTCTGCTTACAAATATGCTTTGCAAGAACCAATCACTCCTTGGCTGGGTGCAGATACAGCAAAACATTATCAATGGTATCCCTTCATAAATCTTGGTCATTACGAATTGGCTAAACAATTAAAAGATAAAAGAAGAGATACCATCATTGGTTTTTACAAACAGGGCATTGAAAGAGTATGGAACAAAGCAAAGAACAATGCATTTTACAGAGGTGTGCCTTTTATCTGGTGCAGCAATAATCTTACAACATCATTTGCTATTCAATGTTATTGGTATCGTGAATTAACCAATGATAAAACTTTCGAGGAATTTGAACAGGCAAATATTGACTGGCTCTTTGGATGCAATCCATGGGGAACAAGCATGGTGTATGGCTTGCCTTCATGGGGTGATACACCAGTTGATCCGCATTCTGCATTCACACATTTAAAAAATTATCCTATCAATGGTGGCCTGGTTGACGGTCCGGTTTATACAAGCATTTATAAAAATCTTATTGGTATTACTTTGAAGGATACAGATGAGTATGCAGAGTTTCAAAGCGACCTTGCAGTGTACCATGATGATTATGGAGACTACAGTACTAATGAACCTACGATGGATGGCACTGCTTCGTTGATTTATTTACTGGCGGCAAAAGAGGCCTCCTCTAAATCTCCTCCGAAGGAGGAGACTTTGAAAGCCACTTTAAAAACATTTGACCATGGAGCAATTGTTAGAGCTGATCAAAATAAAAAACAAATAGCATTGGCATTTACTGCTGATGAATTTGGCGATGGAGGTAATATTATTTTTGATGTATTGCAGAAACATAATGTAAAAGCCTCTTTCTTTTTTACTGGAAGATTTTACCGCAATGCGGTTTATAAGAATGTAATCAGTAAGTTAAAACAACAGGGGCATTATTTAGGTCCGCATAGCGACCAGCATTTGCTGTACTGCGACTGGACCAAGAGAGATAGCCTTCTTGTAACAAAGAATCAATTCACTAAAGACCTTAATACGAGTTTAAAATCAATAGAAAAATATGGAGTGAAAAGATCAGCAATAAAATATTTTATTCCACCGTACGAATGGTATAACGACAGTATTGCAAAATGGACAAAGCAAATGGGGATACAACTGATCAATTTTTCTCCCGGCACTAAAAGCACGGCTGATTATACAACTCCTGATATGAAGAATTACAGGACCTCACAAGAAATTTATCAATCAATTCTTGATAAAGAAAAAGATGTTTATGGGTTGAATGGATTTATCTTATTGGTACATTTTGGAACTGATCCAAAAAGAACAGATAAATTTTATAATCGCTTAGATGAGCTTTTATCTGCATTGAAACAAAAAAAGTATACGTTTACATTGATACCTGAGCTATTGAAAGATTAATATTAATTTCCATTTTTAATAAATTACTATTTCCAAATACTGAAATTCAGTTTCAGTCTCTTTTTGACCAATAGTGTCCTCCAGTCAATAAAAAAAATTGCACAAATCAGAACAATACCAATCACGGCTCCGCAAATAGTTTTCCATGATAAAAAACCATGTGCTATATCAATAGCATTTTCGGCTGCATATTTTCCTGCGTAAACCATCATCATATCACTTATAAATTTTCCTATAAAAAAAGCAGGAATAACAATCATTGGTTTTATTTTAGCCACCGCAATTGCAGTAAATAAAGGAGTGGTAGGTATTGGTATTAATGTATAAATAAAAACGAACAATTGAATTTGCCATTTGTTACCGCTAAGTTTTTTCCCAAGGAACTGCAGATCTTCATCTTTTCGCCGGTTAACAACTTTAGATGTTAGCCTTGGAATATATAAAGTCAAAAGATATCTTCCTATTGTAGAACCAATAACACCAACAACTAAAACAATCCAGATATTAAGGTGAAATTTTATCTGAAAAAAAACCATTACCGACCATGCCGGCGGTCCTATGAAGGGAATTATATCAACAAGTAATGCCGAAATAAAAACCAATAGATAATACAACATAAATTATAAAATTAATAATGACGCATAGCAAATATATTTTTACTTATTCTTCCAACTTACATATTTATTGCCTCTAACATAAAAACGGTAAGGCAATAAAGCATCTGCGCCGGCGCTTGCTACGCCTATTCTTCCGCTGATGCCAATCTGGTTTTCTTTTAATTCAAATCCATCATCAGCTAAATAAATCTCATCATCCAGCAAATGCAAACCCGAATGTTTTTTAAAAATTCCTAAAGCCTTACCTACATTTCCCGGTCCTTTTGTTAAAGTAAAATCTAATTTTTCTTTTCCTGTACGTTGCAGCATAATATTAATTCCTTCTAAAGGTTCCACAGCTCTTATTAAAACCGCATCAGGAACATCTTTTTCATTAGTAACAATATTAAACATCTGGTGCATGCCATAGCAAATGTATACATACGCAGTGCCCGGGCTTGCATACATGTGCTCGTTTTTTGCAGTCCTTCTTCCGCCAAATGCATGTGATGCTTTATCTATCATGGCAACATAAGCTTCAGCCTCTACAATTCTTCCGGAAGTTGTTAGTCCATCAAATTTTGTGACAACTATTTTGCCCACTAATTCTTTTGCAATAGCAACTACATTTTTTCTTTTATAAAAATTAAACGGTAATTTTTTCATACTAATGATAACAAAATGTATGTCTTAAACGTATAAAATTATATTAAATGTCTTCCTGCAACACCAAACACGGATTATATTTTTTAAGTTTGAACAAACCCGTCAACCAACACTTTGCTTAAAGAATTAATTATAGCCATCCAGTCGTATTTTAAAGCACATCATTTTATTGTAAAGCACAGGCTGTGGAAGTGGATCATTATTCCCGGAGTTCTTTATGCAGTTTTATTTTGTGCAGGCATTTATTTGTTCTGGCATTCATCAGCCCATGTTATTGATTATTTTTTTTCCAAAACGGGATTGAAAGCCCTAATGATTAAAGAGCAGGATACCTGGTTGCGTTTCCTTTTTATTTTCGGACAATTAATTCTACAGCTTATTTTACTGTTCGTTTATTTTTCATGGTTCAAATATTTATTTCTCATTATTGGTTCCCCGGTTTTTGCTTACATCAGCGAAAGAACAGAAGCCATAATAGATGGCAAAGAATATCCTTTCGATCTAAAACAGTTTGGGAAAGATGTTATAAGAGGAATTGGTATAGCTCTGCGAAACACTTTATGGCAAACGGTTTACATGGTATCTATTTTTATTTTAGCTTTTATTCCATTGATAGGATGGGCAACACCGGTACTGGTTTTATTTATTGAGTGCTACTACTTTGGCTTTTCCATGATGGATTACAATAGTGAACGCAGGAAACTTTCAGTGTCTCAAAGTATTGATTTTATCGGCAATCATAAAGGACTCGCCATCGGTAACGGCATGGTATTTTATTTAATGCATGGCTTGCCAATCATCGGCTGGATATTAGCGCCCACTTATGCAGTAATTGCAGCTACATTAAGTTTGCATCATCAAAAAAGATCATGACATCAAAAAGCATTGTTTATTTAATTCCTTCTTTTTTATCAGAAGACAGTGTTGATACAATTCCTGTTTACATTATTGATGCAGTAAAGAATTGCAAAGTAATTTTTGCAGAGAATGAAAGAACTGCAAGGCGATTTTTAAAAAGCATTTGCAAAGAAATTGTAATTGATGATTATGAATGGTTCACTATTCACAAAGCAGAAGCAGAACAGCTATCAGTGTTTAAACAAAAAATAAAAGAAGAAAAAAATATTGCCATCATAAGTGAAGCCGGCTGCCCCGGCATTGCAGACCCCGGACAAATTTTAGTGCAGGCAGCGCAGCAAATGAATGTAACCGTAAAGCCTTTGGTGGGACCAAGTTCAATTTTATTAGCCTTGATGGCAAGTGGAATGAACGGGCAGCAATTTCAGTTTGTTGGCTATTTACCAATTGAGGCACAACCAAGGACTTCTAAAATAAAAGAGCTGGAGGAAGAATCAGCAAGAAAAAAATGTACTCAAATATTTATTGAAACGCCATACCGCAATAATCAATTGCTGGAAACAATTCTAAAAACATGCAAGCCCTTAACACAACTTTGCATCGCCTCAGAGCTCACATCAAAAAATGAATTTATCAAAACAAGATCAATCGCAGAATGGAGAAATGAAAAAATTGATCTGCATAAAAAGCCGGTTATTTTTTTAATGTTGTCCGTCTGAACCAGGATTATTTGTCTGAACCAGGATTTGGGTAGATTAATAGATTATAAGGATTTGATTTGTATAAAAAAATCTATCGCTTATTGCTGATTACTGATAACTCATTACTCACAACTCTCATCTCACAACCCATACTCACTAACCAGCCAGATAAGCGCTGCCATATTTGCTGCGCCTAAAAGCAATTCCCTCCTGCTTACATTTTCAAATACATCGGTCGCTGCGTGATGGATATCAAAGTACCGCTGACTATCAGGAGTAAAGCCTGCCAATGCAGTTCCCAATTCTTTTAAATGACCAACATCAGAGCCACTGCCGCCGGCAATTATATCAGAAGCGCCGTAAGGATAAAATAAATTTTTCCATTGCATTATTTTGTTGCGCTGAGCTTCTGTCATATCAAGGCTAAATCCTCTTGGTGTAAATCCACCTTCATCACTTTCCAAAGCAAAAATGTGTCTCTCATTTTTTGTTTTTGCTTCGTCAAGATATTTTTGTCCGCCCCTTCCGCCATTTTCCTCATTGGCAAATGCAACAGCACGAATTGTTCTTTTTGGTTTTATACCAAGCGCTTTCAGTGTTCGTAAAACTTCCATGCTTTGCATAACTCCTGAGCCATCATCATTAGCGCCTTCGGCTAAGTCCCAGCTATCCAAATGTCCACCAACAGTAATTATTTCTTCAGGAAATTGTGAGCCTCTCTTTTCTGCAATTACATTGTATCCCGGAGCATCAGGCAACATCTTACTCATTGTTCTGAAATATGCTTTTGACACATTTTTTCTTTTTAATTGTTTGCTTAAATATTCTGCATCATTTGTGCTGATAGCAACTGCAGGAATTTTTGGAAATGAATCATTATAACCAGTTGCACCTGTGTGCGGATAATCGTTTAGATTAATGGCAAGAGAGCGAACGATAGCGCCAACTGCTCCGTACTTTCCTGCGAGCGCAGGTCCTCTATTACGTGAAACGCCGCTTTCACCGTAAGCCCTGAAGCTTTTAATATAGGTTTGATTCATGGGGAAATTAAAGAAAACAATTTTCCCCTTCACGCCATTTGTTCCTAATTTATCTAATTGCTCCATGCTATTTACTTCAATAACATTTGCGGTAACACCTTTTGCTCCTGTACCAACAGAATTGCCTAATGCACAAAGTTTCAGATCATATTTTTTTCCAATAAATAAGATTATTTGCCCTTTTTCTTTTTCACCACGAACCCAGTGCGGCACCATGCATTGCTGCAGGTATACAGTGTCTGCGCCAATTTCTTTCATCATAGCAGAAACCAATCTTACCGCATTCGCAAATTGAGGTGAACCTGAAAGCCTTGGTCCTGCCTGTTTACACAGCTTCCTTAAATTTTCGTAAGCAGCGCCATTGGTCATTGTTTCATCAACAATCTTTTTTATTACTACAGAATCAGTATTTTGAGAAAACATTAATTGAGAACATAAACAAACTGCTGTTATTAAAATACACTTTTTCATTAATTATTTTTAAAGCAAACTTAACCCAATAATTGCGCTTAAAGAATTAGTATTTTGCATCCTCATCTAACAAAAAATTAATGTATGAATATCGGAATTGTATGCTACCCTACTTTTGGCGGAAGCGGAGTTTTAGCTACTGAATTAGGTAAGGCTTTGGCAGATAAAGGACATAATATTCATTTTATCACTTACCAGCAACCTGTGAGGCTAAGCGGATTTCATACCAATATCTTTTATCATGAGGTAAGAGTGCCAACCTATCCTTTGTTTGATTACCCTCCTTACGAAACCGCACTGGCAAGCACTATGGTAGATGTGATCTTAAATAATGACGTGCAATTGCTTCATGTGCATTATGCCATACCACATGCTTCTGCAGCTTATATGGCTAAACAAATTTTAGCTAAACAGGGAATAAAAATTCCTGTGGTAACTACTTTGCATGGCACTGACATAACATTGGTAGGAAGAGATAAAACATATTCTCCTGTAGTTACTTTTTCCATGAACGAAAGTGATGCGATCACTGCTGTATCAAAAAATTTGCGTGATGAGACATTCAGCAACTTTAAAATGGAAAAAGATATCCAGGTGATTTACAATTTTGTGGATGTAAAGCGGTTTAACCGCAAACCCATTGATGCATTTAAAAAAGTTATTTCTCCAAATGGTGAAAAAATTTTACTCCATGCTTCCAACTTCAGAAAAGTAAAACGTATTGATGATGTGGTAAAAGTGTTTGTAAAAGTGAATGCCGAAATACCTTCAAAACTTTTATTTGTAGGAGATGGGCCTGAACGGCCTTATATTGAAACGCTGTGCCGCGAAAGTGCAGCTCATAATGAAATTCGGTTTTTAGGTAAACAGGAACAGATGGAAGATATATTAGCAGTATCTGATGTTTTTTTATTACCCAGTGAATATGAAAGTTTTGGTCTTGCAGCATTAGAAGCAATGGCGGCAGCTGTTCCTGTGATATCAACAAATGTGGGAGGGCTGCCTGAAATAAATCTAAATAATTACAGTGGTTTTTTAAGTAAGGTTGGAGATGTAGAAGATATGTGTAAGAATACACTCCAGATTTTATCCGACGAAGTAAAACTGAAAGAATTTAAACATAATGCTTTGCAACAGGCAATGAAATTTGATATAAATAATATTGTACCTGAGTACGAAGCTTTATACAAAACGTTTATTGATTGATCATTTTTTCCTGAGCCATTGCTCAGGATTTACATTGTTGCTCTCCTTCATTATTATAAGATCAACCTCTCCCTGTGCGTCATCATTTGCTCCTGCTCTGCCAACCACCTGTCCTGTTTTTACTGTTTGTCCTCTTTGAACATTTGCAGATGAAAGATTACTGTAAACCGTAAAATATTTTCCATGCTTTATAAAAACAACTTGTTTATCATCCATAGGATTCACTCTAGTTACCTCGCCATCAAATATTGCTTTCACTGAACCTCCTATTGCAGTGCCTATGCTTACCCCGGGATTATCGTACTCCACTCCACCAGGCAATACATTTCTTCCGGAATGACTTAAGATAAAGCCATCAGCAGGCCAGGGCAGTGACCCCCTGTTTCTTTCAAAATTGGCATCCAACACTCTGTCTGCTTCTGAACTTACTAAAACACTTTCAGTTCTTTTCGGCGTTCTTGTTACAGAAGGCTTAGTGACTGCAACATCAGTATTATTATTTGGTTTAGGCTTATTTAGTTTGGCAAGCCTGTCCCTTTCTATTCTGGCATTCTCAATTTCCCTTTTGATCATTGCAGCTATCATTCCTCTCAGCTTTGCATCCTGTTTTCTTTTGTTAGTGATTTGAGCAGATAGTTCCTTTTGCCGCCCTTTTAATTTGACAACTATCTTTTCTTTTTCAGCCTGTTTCTTTTCAAGTACGGTCATCTCCTTATTCTTTTCTTCAAGAGCTATATTCTTTTTTTGTTTGTTACCTGAAAGTTCATTTATGCGCTGTTGTAAAAGCTGTTGAGTGCGGACAATATTCACTCCCTGCTGCTCACGATAAGTGCGATAAGATTTTAAATAAGTGATACGCTTGATAGCATCGTTAAAACTGGATGCAGAAAAAATAAAGTTCAAAAAATCATAGCTGTTGCGGTTCTTATAAGCATATACCATGCTTTTGGCATACTCCTGTTTTAAGGTATCAAGTATCCTTGATAATTTATTTACTTCTCTCTGAGATTTATAAATATCATTTCCAATAAATTTTAATTGCTCTGTAATGTTTTCAATAACATTTCCCTGCAGGTCAAGTCTTTTATTTATTAATGATAATTGACCAACATTCTCTTTAGTGGTTTTTTTTGTTTCATTTAAAACTCTTTCGGTTTCCTCAATTTCTTTTTTAAGTTGCTGCCTTTGCTTTTGTAATTCATCTTTATTGGTTTGTGCGCCGACATGGGAAAGGAAAATAAAAACAACAGCGGCAGTTAGAATGATCTTTTGCATGGATGGAATTTAAGGATTACAAAAAACAAGTTTTAACAGGGGTTTATTAATACTATCTTAAATGCAACGCTTATTTTTTTTTATAATTTTTAGGTACGGAGAAAGGATAAGATAATTCAGTGTTAAAATCATATTGTTTAAAACTCAATATTATATCAACCTTTGTTTTTTCAGCTACTGTTATCTCACGATAAGTAGAAAAGAAAACGCCCGATTTATTTTCATAATCACCGTAAGTAAGATCACCGGTTCTGTTAAGTGTTACATCCAGATCATCAAGTTTACTTCTTTCTACTAAATTATTATTAACAGAGAGCGTTAGTAAATTCTTAAAATATTTTCCGATGGTAGAAAGTAAAACCCGGTTCTCAGTTAATTTATAAGCCACTACTTTATCTCCCAAATAAAGAGGGTTACCAATTATAAGATCCTGCAGTGTTTTAAGATCCAATGGTATTTTAGCTATCTCTTCAATGAAACTAAACGGATGTTCTTCCACCTGCTTTTGTAATTTATTTAAAATGGTGATATGATTTTTTGTTATTAATATTCTAAAAGCTTCTATATTAAGAAAAGTAGCGTTGATAGAGATCCAGATAATGCTGTCTTTTTGCATTCTTACAAATGCATTTACATCAGGCTGCTTGCTTTTTGAATCTTCATATTCAACTTTAATTTTTGCAGAAAAAGTTTTAAAGTTTATCCTGTTACTGTTAAGAGTAGTAAGCAGGTCGTTCCCTGCTTTTAAAGAATCGGGAGATGGAATATTCTTTACTGTAATTACAGTATCTTTTTTATTTACTGCTGTTTGTAATTTTTTTGTAGAACGACAGCTGAAAAACGCAGTCAATAAAATAAATGCACTTACTATTCGCAAAATATTTTTCATCTTGTAAATTATTATGTTATTAATTAACCCCTGTATGACCAAAACCACCTTCTCCTCTTTGCGTTTCGTTCAACTGCTGTACCAGTTCCCATTTTGCTCTTTCCACTTTTGAAATTATCATTTGCGCTATCCTGTCACCATGCTGTATAATTTGTTCTTTACCTGATAAATTTATAAGGATCACTTTTATTTCCCCACGATAATCGCTGTCAACTGTACCCGGCGAATTTAAACAGGTAATTCCCTGCTTATTTGCCAATCCGCTTCGTGGTCTTACCTGTGCTTCGTATCCATCCGGGATCTCAATAAATAAACCTGTAGGTACCATCTCTCTTTGTAAAGGTTGCAATGTAAGCGGCGCTGGTAAATTAGCTCTGATGTCCATCCCTGCCGAACCGGGTGTTGCATAATGGGGCGTGTTGTTATCAGATTGATTTATAATTTTTATTAAAACCTCCGGCATATGAACAAAGTTAGGGATGCAAAAACATTAGAAGAGAATAAAATTAATTTTAACAAAAAAGAACGTGAGACGTGAAAAGGTGAAACGTGAAAAAATAAAGGGTTGTCGCAGCTCTCACGTTTGCCGTTTCACGTCTCACGATTAAATACTTTCCAATAAAATTGTTGCATATGCCGCCAATCCTTCTTCTCTGCCTATAAAGCCCATTCTTTCGGTGGTAGTTGCTTTTATGGAAACATCTGAAATTTTTACCGATAAAATTGTTGCAATTGTTTGCTGCATCTGTTGTATATAAGGTTTCACTTTTGGTAATTCAAGACATAATGTAGAATCTATATTTACTATCCTGTATCCTTTTGAAGAGATCAGAGCAAAACTTTTCTTTAAAAGGATCTTACTATCTATATTTTTAAATTCAGATGAAGTATCAGGAAAGTGTACTCCAATATCTCCCAGGCAAGCAGCGCCTAACATAGCATCGCAGATAGCATGCAATAAAACATCGGCATCACTGTAACCTAAAGCTCCTTTTGAGTACGGAATGTTTATACCTCCAATCCATAATTCTCTATCGGTAACTAATTGATGAAAATCAACACCGAAGCCAATTCTAAAAGACATGCGTTTTTATTTTCTGTAAATATCAATTAATATCTTAATTAAAACGCATAAAAAAACGCCTCTTTAACAGGACGTTCTTTATATATTTTTTAAGAATTAATTACCCGACGGAACAGCTGTTTCCTTATCAAGATTAAATATCAAACTAAACCGTATTGTATTTGCTAAAGGATTTCTGTTAACACCACCTCCTGAAGGAATAAGGTAAGAGAAATTTAAACCATACATATTGTAGTTTATTCCTGCACCAATTGTAAAATATTGACGATTGCCTTTAGTAGGAGCCTCATAAAAATATCCTGCTCTAAAAGCAAACTGGTTATTATACATATACTCTGCGCCTAAAGAAACCTGTACTTCACGTAACTCTTCGCTGAAACCACCCGGAGCATCTCCAAAAGAACTGACCCAACTGCTTAAAACTCCTTTGTTCCTGTATTTGGCAATGTTTGCCGAATCAGTCGAGGTATTTCCGGTTATCAGGGGAGGGGTAGGAACCAATAATTTATTTATATCTAAACCAAAAGTTGCTTTACTGGTTTCATCAAAAACTTTAGTATATGCAACACCAATACCTAAATTAGCAGGTATATAATCTTTTTGAGTAGCATCGTTTGTATAAGAAATTTTTGAGCCTAAGTTGTGAAGAGCAATGCCCCAATTTAAACCGGATGCATTTGGGTCGCTACCGGTTCCATCATGAAATAAGCTTATATCGCCTGCAACAGCAGAACCCGGTTTATATGATTGTCCATTATAGGTACCGTTGGCAAGGCTGGAATTAATATATCTTAATGCTATACCTAATCCTAACTTATCTGATAATTTTCGTGAATAACCTACATCAAATCCAAATTCTCTTGGTCTGTAAGAATTAAGATCATTACCTAAAGCATCAGTAAATTGAATATTACCCAAACTAAAGTATCTAAGCGAAGCAGAAATGGCTTGTGTTTCATCTAATTGATAATATCCTGCTAAAGAAGCTAAATATACATCATTAAGTCCTAAGCCCTTTAACCAGGGAGTATAAGAAACACCTATTGCCGCTTTGCTTAGTGCAAATGGAATTTTTGCCTGGTTCCAAAAAGAGGAGTTTGCATCGGGAGTAGTAGCTATCCCAACATCTCCCATACCCCCGGATCGGGCATCTGGTGAAATTCTTAAAAAAGGTACTGCTGTAGTTACAACATTAATAGAATTGGTTTGTGCATGAACGCTAATTGCATTTCCTGCTAAGATCGCCATAGCAATTAGTTTCAAACTTGCATTTTTCATTCGTGATTTTATCTGGTTAGGTAGAATTACCTCTTATAGTAATTAGTTTAAGTATTGTAAAAATATATTTTTTCTGTACATAACCAATTAAAATATAAAATTTAGGTCAATAGCGTTATTAATTGAGATATTTTGGTTTTACTATTTTTACTTGCTGCTTGAACGATTTCTTTAGATAGTTTATTGTAGTTATCAATTATATTATTAATAGTTGTAAATATATTTTTCTATATAATATTGACTTAATAATTTTTTAGAAAAAAGGGCGTTGGTAAAAAAATGAATATTGATTTGTGAATACTTTGCAAAAGTATGAATATAGCTTTCAAAATTGCTCTTAATGTTTGAATTTTTATCAGTAAAGTATTTATATTCGCAGTTGTTAGCGTAACCCCGCTGCACAATAATCAAGAAAACCCTTCGTTAATCAAATTGCTAAACGAATGCACATGTTAAAGTTATTATCTACCAGGAATATTTTTACCCTTGTTCTTGTTTCGTTATTATTTATCTCTTGTAAAAATGGAAGCATTTTTGGCAAGAAAAAAGATAAATCCTCAGCTACCGGCTGGAATTACGATGATAAGAATTATGGAAGTTTCCATGTATTAAAAGCCAAAGAACAAAAAACAGGTCCCGGTCTTATTTTTGTTCAGGGCGGTACTTTTACTATGGGTGCCAAAGAAGAAGATGTAATGCGCGACTGGAATAATATTCCACGCCGCGTTACAGTAAATTCATTTTACATTGATGAAACTGAAGTAGCTAATGTTCATTACCGCGAATATCTTTATTGGCTCGGTAATACATTTGATAACGATACTATGATAATGAGCAGGGCCTTACCTGATACTTTGGTTTGGAGAAGTGAATTGGCGTTTAACGAACCTTATGTTGAATATTATTTCCGTTATCCTGCTTATAATTATTACCCTGTGGTTGGTGTAACCTGGGAGCAGGCGCACGACTTTTGTATCTGGAGAACAGACCGTGTTAATGAAAAAATATTAATTGATAAAAACTACTTAAATAAGAAATCGCCTTTATCAGCAATGAAACAGGGAGGTGGAGACCAAACCTTTAATACTGATACTTATTTAATGAACCCCGAGCTTATCAATAATAAAACCGCACCTAAAAAAGGTGGCTTAAAAGATGTTAGCGGCAGAACAAGAAAAGTAATAACTCTTGAAGATGGCTTATTATTACCTGGTTATCGTTTACCAACCGAAGCGGAATGGGAATACGCTGCTTATGGTATAATTAGTCAAAATCCTAATCCTAAAAAGAAAGAAAAAAATCGTGGAGAAGAGTTGATATCAAACCAGCAGGTATACTCATGGAGTAATAATGTAAATGGTTTACGCGATAACCGCCGTGGCAGCTGGCAGGGACAATTTTTAGCAAACTTTAAAAGAGGTAATGGTGATAATATGGGTGTTGCCGGCGGATTAAATGACAGAGCCGCAATACCTGGACCTATAAAATCTTTTTATCCCAACGGTTTTGGTGTTTATAATATGAGTGGAAATGTTAGTGAGTGGGTTGGTGATGTTTATAGACCTCTTACCTCTATTGATGAAGATGATTTTAATCCTTATCGCGGTAATATATTCCAGAAATTTTATAAAAATGGACAGGGTGAATATGAAAGAGATACATTGGGCCGCTTGAAAAAAGTTGATGTAACAGATTCCGAAAGCATGAACCGCCGAAACTATCAAAAAGGAAATGTTACTAATTACTTAGATGGTGATTCATTATCAGGCGTAAGTTATGGATATGGTATTTCAACTTTAATAAGTGATAAATCAAGAGTTGTAAAAGGCGGAAGCTGGGACGATATGCCTTATTGGTTATCTCCAGGTTCACGCAGATATCTTGAAGAAGATCAGGCAAGCAGTACTATTGGTTTTAGGTGTGCTATGACAAGGTTAGGAAGCCCTGAAGGAAATGGATTTAAAGAAGGAAATATTTTTGGAAAGCGTAAACAAAATAGCCGTAAAAAAAGTAAATAATTTATAAAGCAATTAAATTATAGCCTCCCACGAAAATCGGGAGGCTATTTTATTTGTCTGAACCATGATTTATTGGATTGAATGGATTTTGAGGATTTTACTTTTTAAAATCTGATATCTAACAAAAAATAACCGAAGTATAACGCTATAGCTTTTACATTTTTTCTGCATCTCTTTTACTCCTTATCTCTTAGCTTTGTTTTCATGGAGATAAAAGATCTTTATAAACTTTACCTGCAGTACCCTTCTATAAAAATTGATACAAGAAAATTAGCACAGGGAGATCTGTTCTTTGCATTAAGAGGACCCAATTTTAATGGTAATCATTTTGCAAAGCAGGCAATTGATGCAGGTGCAGCCTATGTAATTGTTGATGAAGAATTAAATTTAAAAAACGAAAAAATAATTAAAACGGATGATGTATTACTAACCCTGCAGCAATTAGCAAAACATCATCGTGAGCAGTTTCCCGCAAAAAGCGGGATTCCTTTTATTGCTATCACCGGCAGCAATGGTAAAACAACTACCAAAGAATTGGTGCATGAAGTTTTATCATCTTCTTATAAAATTTATACAACGGAAGGCAACTTAAATAATCACATAGGCATTCCCTTAACCATTCTTAAAATTAAGAGAGATGCGCAAATGGCAGTAATTGAGATGGGCGCTAATCACCAAAAAGAAATTGAAGGTTATTGTTCATATGCCATGCCCACACACGGGCTTATCACAAATTGCGATAAAGCACACCTGGAAGGGTTTGGGGGAATAGAAGGTATAAGAAAAGGGAAAGGAGAATTATTTGACTTCCTTAGAGAAAATAGCGGAACTGCATTTGTGAATTGCGATGATAATTATATAAAAGAGATAAGTGCAGGAATAAAAAATATTATTACATACGGAACTTCAGAAGGATCTGTGACAGGAAGAGCTGTAAGCAGTTCTTCTTTGTTAGAGGTAGAAATAATTAAAGGCGCTAATATTGGATCAATAAAAACGCAATTAGTGGGGCAATACAATTTGCTTAATGTGCTTGCAGCAGTAACTATTGGTAAACATTTTAATATTACTGATGAAAAAATAAAAACTGCGATTGAGAATTATTCTCCATCCAACAGCCGCTCACAATTAATAAAGCAAGACACCAATAGAATAATCTTAGATGCTTACAATGCGAACCCTGCAAGCATGAAAGCTGCCATTGAGAATTTTGCGCAAATGAAGGGAACAAATAAAATATTATTGATCGGAAGTATGATGGAACTGGGAGAAGAAAGTGAACATGAACATAAAGAAATAATAAAAATTATAGATCGCTTTAAATGGAGTAACGTGATATTGGTTGGTAATAATTTTAAGAATATAAAACATTCCTATATCCATTTTGATGATGCAGCAAAGGCTAAAACATGGCTGAATGATCAGCATCTCGAAAATTCACAACTACTGATAAAAGGCTCACGGAGTATGCAGATGGAAAAAGTTCTGGAAACAGATTGAAGCCAAATTTTTACAACGTAGATTTGCAAACTATTTTTTGGAGACTTGTCCGAGTGGTTGAAGGAGCACGCCTGGAAAGTGTGTATACCCGAAAGGGTATCGAGGGTTCGAATCCCTCAGTCTCCGCAGATATAATATATATCAACATCACTAATTAAAATAACCAGGTAGCTAAAACCATTTTTAGATTTATCTAATACCTGCTTGCCTTATTCAATACATCAATTGCCTCTTTATCTAATTTTAAATTTGCAGAAG
>OCZT010001519.1_pt1 | contig 24050 bp, 21 predicted proteins | sample 1539031 | NCBI WGS metagenome assembly OCZT01 (sample SAMEA3539308, study PRJEB22396) | soil metagenome | biome: tundra; feature: field; material: soil | place: USA | collected 2010-05 | depth 0.15 m | reverse complement strand
AGCGTCAGTGGTCCGAGCGACGTTTCCGGCTGGGCAAGAACCTGGCCGGGCTGCCCGCTCCCGGTGTCTATGCCCGCCGCAACGCGGTCGACACCCCAGCCTTGTTGCCTGACGGAACGCCCAGTGAGGCGTCCGTATCGCGGGTGCTCATTGCACGCGAGCAGGTCACCGACCCGGAGACCTACGCCGGGGTCGAGCGAACGATCGCGCGCGAGATCGAAGAGGGAAGCAACCGATGAGCCTGGTCAACTACATCTACCTGTCGACGTTGCTGTTCGCGATCGGCGCCGCCACGGTACTGGTTCGCCGCAACGCCATCGTGGTCTTCATGGGCATCGAGCTGATGCTCAACGCGACCAACCTGGCTTTCGTCACCTTCGCACGCATGCACGGTTCTCTGGACGGTCAGGTGATCGCCCTGTTCGTCATGCTCGTGGCTGCTGCCGAGGTCGTCGTGGGGCTGGCCATCATCATGGCCATCTTCCGTGCCCGCCGATCGGCTTCAGTCGACGACGCCAACCTGCTGAAGCTGTAAGGGGCACAAAAACATGCATCTGGTGCAACTTACGGCTGCTCACCTTGGCCAAGTGACGAGCGCGCAGGCGGTTCATCCCGCCTCGGGGGTGACGACCCTGGCCTGGCTGCTCGTCGCCCTGCCGCTGTTGGGCGCGGCCATCCTCCTGTTCGGCGGGCGGCGCACCAACCGGTTCGGACCGGCGCTGGCGACCGGTCTGTCATCGGCCAGTTTCGTCCTCGGTGCGGTGATCTTCATCTCGATGCTCAGCCGGCCCAGTGCGCTGCGGGCCGAGAACCTGTTCTTGTACAACTGGATACCCGCCGGGAGCTTCCAGCTCGAGGCCGGCATGCTGATCGACCAGCTGTCCATGGCCTTCGTGCTGCTGGTCACCTTCGTCGGCTCGCTGATCTTGATCTACTCCCTGGCCTACATGGAGCACGACCCGGACAACCGCAAGTTCTTTGGCTTTCTCAACCTGTTCATTGCCTCAATGCTGCTGCTGGTCCTGGCCAACTCCTACCTCCTGCTGTACGTGGGCTGGGAGGGTGTGGGTCTGGCGTCCTACCTGCTGATCGGCTTCTGGAACCAGGTCCCGGCCAACGCCTCAGCGGCCAACAAGGCGTTCTTTGCCAACCGGGTGGGCGACTTCGGGGTGACCGTGTCGATCATGCTCATGTTCGTCACCTTCGGCTCGGTCACCTTCGCTGGTGTCGATGCCGGGATCGCCACTGCCAACCAGGGCGCGCTCACGGCGATCGGCCTGATGTTGCTGCTGGGCGCCTGCGGCAAGTCGGCGCAGTTCCCGCTGCAGAGCTGGCTCGGTGACGCAATGGCCGGCCCGACGCCGGTATCCGCGCTGATCCACGCCGCCACGATGGTCACCGCCGGCGTCTACCTCGTCGTGCGCAGCCACGCGATCTTCGAGGGCTCGCCCACGGCGCAGACCTTCGTGGTCATCGTCGGTGCGATCACCTTGATATTCGGGGCGATCGTTGGTTGCGCCAAGGACGACATCAAGAAGGTACTGGCAGCCTCCACGATGAGCCAGATCGGCTACATGATGCTCGCAGCCGGTCTGGGGCCGGTTGGCTACGTCTTCGCGATCTTTCACCTGCTCAACCATGGCTTCTTCAAAGCCGGGATGTTCCTTGGCGCCGGTTCGGTCATGCACGGCATGAACGACCAGGTCGACATGCGCCGCTTCGGCAACCTGTCCGGTGCCATGAAGATCACCTGGGTCACCTTTGGCATTGGCTGGCTGGCCATCCTCGGGGTGCCGCCGTTCTCGGGTTACTACTCCAAGGACAAGATCATCGAGGCCGCGTTCATCGGCGACGGTTGGCGGCCGTGGATCTTCGGCTCCGCCGCGCTGATCGGTGCGGGTATCACTGCTTTCTACATGTCGCGTCTGTTCTTCATGACTTTTCAGGGCAAGAAGCGCTGGCCCAAGGACGCCCATCCCCACGAGTCCCCCAGGAGAATGACCGTCCCGATGATCATTCTCGCCGTCGGGTCGGCGTTCCTGGGTCTGATCCTCGGCCCGACCAACGCCATCCAGAACTGGCTCGGGCCCGTCTTCGGCCCTCACGCTGAAGGTGAGCCGGTGATCGCCGCCTCGGTGCTGATCGCCATGACGCTGCTGATCGTCGCGGGAGGTGTGGGCCTGGCCTGGGCGCAGTACTGGCGTGACGAGGTTCCTGTGGTTGCCCCGGTGGGTTCACCGCTGACGCGCGCTGCACGCCAGGACCTCTACCAGGACGACGTGAACGAAGCCCTGCTAATGCGTCCCGGATTGCACCTGACCCGCTCGCTGGTCTTCTTCGACAACAAAGGCGTCGACGGGGCGGTCGGCGCTCTGGCCGCCCTGATCGGCGGTACCTCGGCGCGAGTGCGCCGGGTTCAGAACGGCTTCGTGCGTTCGTATGCCTTGACGATGCTCGCTGGCGTCGTCGTGATCCTCGGTGCCGTGTGGGTGGTGCAGTGATGTCCAACTTTCCGTGGCTGACCACGATCGGCCTGATTCCGCTGGTTGGTGGCCTCGTCGTCGCCTTCCTGCCCGCGAGCCTGGCTGGCAAGGCCAGACAGATCGCACTGGGGTTCTCCCTGGTGGCCCTGCTCGTCAGCGTCGCCGCGGCCCTGCAGTTCAAGCTGGTCTCCAGCCAGCAGTTTCAGCTCTCGGAAGTGCACCCCTGGATCAAGCCGTTCGGCGCGAGCTACGCCGTCGGCGTCGACGGAATCGCGCTCGTCCTGATCCTGATGTCCGTGATCCTGGTGCCGGTCTGCCTGCTTGCTGCCTGGCATGACGTGCCTGAGGCCGGGAGGCGCCAACAGACCTACTTCGCGCTCATGCTGGTCCTGGAGACCTTCATGATCGGTGTCTTCGCTGCAACCGACGTGTTCTTGTTCTACGTCTTCTTCGAGGCGATGCTGATCCCGGTCTACTTCCTCATCGGCTCCTTCGGTGGTCCCCGGCGGCAGTACGCCGCGGTCAAGTTCCTGCTCTACTCCTTGCTCGGCGGGCTCGTCATGCTGGTCGCAGTCATCGCGCTCTACCACTACGGTCCCGGTGGCGCCCAAGGCTTCCTCGTCAAGAACCTGACCGGTCTGCATCCGGGCCAGACCGCCGGCCGACTGATGTTCCTAGGTTTCTTCCTGGCCTTCGCCATCAAGGCGCCGATGTGGCCGGTTCATACCTGGCTACCGGATGCGGCCACGGAGGCTCGCCCAGCGACGGCCGTGCTCCTGGTAGGTGTGCTCGACAAGGTCGGCACCTACGGGATGATCCGCTTCTGTCTGCAGATGTTCCCTGAGGCCAGCAAGTGGGCCACGCCCGCGATCATCGTGCTGGCGGTCATCTCCATCCTCTACGGTGGGCTGCTCGCGATCGGCCAGACCGACATCATGCGACTCATCGCCTACACCTCGGTCAGCCACTTTGGCTTCATCGTGCTGGGCATCTTCGCCCTGACCTCGGTCGGCACCGCCGGCTCAGCGCTCTACATGGTTAACCACGGCTTCACGACGGCGGCGCTGTTCCTGGTGGCGGCGATGCTCATCAGGCGTCGTGGGAGCAAGCGAATTCCGGACTACGGCGGCTGGCAGCGAGTGACTCCAGTGCTCGCCGGTGTCTTCCTGTTCTCCGGGATGTCCGCTCTTGCGCTACCCGGCCTGAACTCCTTCATCTCGGAGTTCCTGGTCCTGGTGGGTACCTTCCAGCGCTACCGGGTCGCCGCGGTCCTGGCCGCTTTGGGCATTATCTTGGCCGCGTTGTACGTCCTGCTCATGTATCAGCGGATGATGACGGGTCCCAAACCCGATTCCGCGGCCGGCACCCTCGATCTGTCCCACCGAGAGAGGTGGGTCGTTGCCCCGTTGATCGCCGCATTCCTCGTTCTGGGTTTCTACCCCAAGCCGGTGCTTGATGTGATCAACCCCGCGGTCGCCAGGACTTTGACCTACGTCGGTGTCACGGACCCGGCGCCGACGAACTCCGGCACTGCTGAAGGAGCTGTCAAGTGATCGCCTCCCTGCCCGGGCTGACAACGGTGTTCGTCGCCACCAAGATCAACTACGGCGCGGTCCTGCCGATGCTGGTCGTCTTCGGCGCGGCCATGATCGGTGTCCTCGTGGAGGCTTTCGCACCCAGGGCCGCGCGCTACACCGCTCAGGTGGCTGTCGCGCTCGCGGGTCTAGTCGCCGCGCTGGTTGCGGTTGGTTTCGGCGTGGGCCACCAGGGGAGCACGCTTGCAGGTGCTGTGGTCATCGACGGGCCGGCGCTGTTCCTTCAGGGCACGATTCTGGCGCTGTCCGTCCTCAGCGTGCTCGCCATGGCAGAGCGGTTCGACGGGATCGGCTCGGATGCGTTCACCGCCCAGGGTGCCTCGGCGCCGGGTTCGGCGCAGGAAAGCGCCGCGGTTCGGGCCGGTGCTGCCACGACCGAGGTCTTCCCCCTGACGATGTTCTGTATCGGGGGCATGTTGCTCTTCCCGGCTGCCGGCGACCTGTTGACGATGTTCATCGCGCTGGAGGTCCTTTCGCTGCCGCTGTACATCCTGTCCGGGCTGGCCAGCCGCCGCCGTCTGCTTTCCCAGGAAGCGTCGCTGAAGTACTTCCTGCTTGGTGGCTTCTCGTCGGCTTTCTTCCTGTTCGGCTCCGCGCTGCTTTTCGGCTACGCCGGGTCTATGGACCTGTCCGTCATCTCCAAGGCCATCGGCACGCAGTCCGGTATGGATGGCCTGCTGATCCCCGGAATAGCGCTCGTACTGGTCGGACTCCTCTTCAAGATCGGAGCCGTGCCGTTCCACTCGTGGACCCCGGACGTCTACCAGGGCGCGCCCACCCCGATCACCGGTTTCATGGCCGCCTGTACCAAGGTCGCCGCATTTGGTGCGATTCTGCGCTTCATCTATGTTGGCGTCGCGGACAGCCGCTGGGACTGGTCGCCGGCGCTTTGGGGGGTCGCCATCCTGACCATGGTCGTGGGTGCCGTGCTGTCGGTCACCCAGACCGACATCAAGCGACTGCTGGCCTACTCCTCGATCGCCCACGCCGGGTTCGTGATGACCGGTCTGCTGGCTTTCGACAAGGTCGGAATCTCCGCGGTGATGTTCTATGTCGTGGCTTACGGCTTCAGCACGATCGCGGCTTTCGCCATCGTGTCGCTGGTCCGTGATGGTGGCTCGGAAGCCACCCACCTGTCGCAGTGGGCCGGGCTGGGCAAGAACCACCCCGTGGTCGCGGGGGCCTTCGCCTTCCTGCTCCTGGCTTTCGCCGGTATACCGCTGACGTCGGGCTTCACGGCCAAGTTCGCTGTGTTCTCGGCGGCCATTGATCACGGCGCGACCCCGCTGGCGGTGGTCGGTGTGCTCTCCAGCGCCATTGCCGCCTTCGTCTACGTGCGGGTGGTCGTGCTGATGTACTTCTCCGAGCCGGCTGGAGACTCGGTCCGCGTGGTCTCGCCGTCCATCCTCACCACTGCGGCGGTCTCGCTCGGAGTTCTCATGACACTGGTGCTCGGCGTTGTCCCCGGACCGCTGTTGGACCTTGCGTCCCGTTCATCGTTGTTCCTTCGGTGACTGAGGCGTCACCCGCTCTGGGGCTGCCCGCAACGTCTCCGGAGCTGGTTCAAAGACTGCTGGCAGGTCTGGCGGCTGTCGATGCGCTGCTGCGCAGTGTTGTCGACCACGAGGACCCCTTCATCGCACAGGCGTCCATGCATCTGTCCGAGGCCGGGGGCAAGCGATTCCGGCCGATGCTCACCCTGCTTGCTGCGGAGCTGGGCACGGGGATCAACGATGAGGTCGTCATGGCTGCGACCGGCGTGGAGCTGACCCATCTCGCCTCGCTTTATCACGACGATGTGATGGACGAGGCCGACCTGCGCCGCGGCGTGCTGAGCGCCAACGCGCATTACGGCAACTCCGACGCGATCCTGGTTGGCGACCTGCTTTTCGGCAAGGCTTCTGAGCTTGTCGCCGAGCTGGGGCCAGAGGCGGTCAAGATCCAGGCGCAGACGTTCGTAAGGCTGTGCTCAGGGCAGATCCGTGATGCCCGTCCGGCGCCGGAGGGTGTTGACCCGATCGACTACTACCTCGGCGTGCTGGCGGACAAGACTGGAGTGCTCATCGCGACGGCTGCCCGATACGGTGCGATGTTCAGCGGCTGCCCGCCGGAGACCGTCGAGATCATGAGCCGCTATGGTGAGCGCCTTGGTATCGCCTTTCAGCTCGCTGACGACCTGCTCGACATCTCCGCGGGGTCGGAGGAGTCCGGCAAGGAGCCCGGCACGGATCTGCGTGAGGGCGTTGCGACCCTTCCGGTGCTCTTGGTACGCCAGTCGAAAGATCCCGCCGACGATCGTCTCAAGCATCTGCTCAGCGCCGACTCCGATTTGCGAGTTGACGCGCTGCACGCCGAGGCCCTCGCTCTGCTGCGAGCCCACCCTGCCATGGGCCAGGCCCGCGAACGGACGAACACGGTGGCCCAAGAAGCTCAGGAACTTCTTGGGCCGCTGGCCCGCGCGCTCCCGGTTCACTCTCCCGCGCACGACTGCCTCACCGCCCTGTCGGACCTGGTAGGGGTCGTCGTCAACCGCGCCGGCTAGCCCGCGGCCGACTCTGGGGTCACTACGGTGAGCTCAGAGCGCGGCTACTTCGGCTGCGTCGGCCAGTCGGCGGCGGGTGCGGACCGACCGGATCGAGTCAAAGGTCAGCACGAGCAGCGCGATCCACACGATGCCGAAGCCGATCCAGCGGCTGCGACTCATGGTCTCGCCCAGGAGCAGAACACCGCACAGCAGCTGCAGGACCGGCGTGACGAACTGCAGGAGGCCGATCGTCACCAGGGGTACCAGCCGGGCAGCCGCACCGAACAACAGCAGAGGCGCGGCGGTCGCCAGCCCGGCCGAGGCCAGGAGCAGGGGGTGGGTGGGAGAGTCCACGGTGAGCGTGCTCTGGCCCGTGACGGTGACCCAGACGAGGACGGCTATGGCCACCGGCAGCAGTACCGCAGTCTCTGAGGTCAGGCTCTGGAAGGTGCTCAGCGAGGCGCCGAGTCGCTTTTTCATCAGGCCGTAGAAAGCGAACGAGAAGGCCAGACCCACAGCGATCCACGGAGGACGCCCTAAGTCGATCGTGAGATAGACCCCGGCCACGAGCCCGATCGCGACGGCGAGCCATTGCAGCCGGCGAAGCTTCTCGTGCAGGACGAGCACGCCGATCGCCACAGTCACGATCGGGTTGAGGAAGTAGCCCAGCGACGCCTCGGTGACGTGGTGAGCCATCACCGCCCACACGTAGATGGTCCAGTTGACTGCCAGTAGCACCCCGGCCAGCGTGACTGCCCCGAGCATCGCGGGGTTGGCGAACACAGAACGTCCCCAGCCGTAGTCTCGGCGGACAACCAGAACTGCGACGCACAGGAGCAGGGTCCACAGGATGCGGTGGGCCAGAATCTCCCAAGCCCCCGCGGGTGCGAGCAGGTGGAAGTAAAGAGGGAACACCCCCCAGATCGCGTAGGCGCCGGCACCGTAGATGGTGCCGCGTCGTGCGTCCTGGGGGGTGCCCGTGGCGTCTTTGGGCTTGTCCGTGACGCCCTTGGTGCTATCCGTCAGACGATTGGTCAATCGCCGACGTTCCAGGTGTCCTTACCATGAAGCAGCGTGGCAAGGTCGGCGTCGGTCGCTGGGCCGCCGGCCTTGGTGACGGAGTCATCGACCTGGGCTCGCACGAGGTCGTCGTAGCTCGGCCGGGTGACATTACGGAAGATTCCCATCGGCATGTGGGCCATCGTCGGGTCCTCGAGCCGGGAGAGCTGGAAAGCCATCGACGGGTCGTCGGCGCCGGCGTCGTGAACCACGACGCGTGACATGTCGGCGCCCTCGGCGGCAACAACCACGAGCTCGCCGGAGTCGCCGCGTACCACGAGCTTGTCGGCGCCCACCCGCACCGGCTGCCCGTCGATGAGGTGGACGATCCGGGCTTCGGCCTGGTCGCGGTCCTTGATCAGCTCGTAGGCACCGTCGTTGAAGATGGGGCAGTTCTGGTAGATCTCGACCAGCGCCGTGCCACGATGTTCGGCGGCCGCGCGAAGCACAGACGTGAAGTGCTTGCGGTCCGTGTCCATCGTGCGAGCCACGAAGGTGGCCTCCGCACCCAGGGCCAGTGAGGCCGGGTTGAAGGGCCTGTCGACCGAGCCGAACGGTGAGGACTTGGTGACCTTGCCGAACTCGGAGGTGGGGGAGTACTGACCCTTGGTCAGGCCGTAGATCCTGTTGTTGAACAACAGGATCTTGAGGTTGACGTTGCGTCGCATCGCATGGATCAGGTGGTTGCCGCCGATTGACAGCGCGTCACCATCACCGGTGACGACCCACACCGACAGGTCCCCGCGGGCCGTCGCCAGACCGGTCGCGATGGCCGGGGCACGACCGTGGATCGAGTGCACGCCGTAGGTGTTCATGTAGAAGGGGAAACGCGAGGAGCATCCGATGCCGGAGACGAAGACGATGTTCTCGCGCTTCAGACCGAGCTCGGGCAGGAATCCCTGGACTGCAGACAGGATTGAGTAGTCGCCGCAGCCCGCGCACCAGCGGGGCTCCATCTCGCTGGCGAAGTCCTTCTTACTCTGTTTGGGCGCGTCGTCAAGGAGGTGCGGCACGCCGAGGGTTCCAGCACCCGGCATACCGAGGTCAACGTTGGTCATCGGGTAGCTCCGCTCAGATTGGCTTTGGCCTCGGTCAGGACGTTCGCAAGCTCGATGGAGGTGAAGGGCAACCCGCGCACCTGCGTGTAGGACTGCACGTCCACGAGGTACTTGGCGCGCAGCATCATGGCGAGCTGGCCGAGGTTCATCTCGGGCACGATCACCTGCTGGTACCCGCGGAGCACCTCGCCGAGGTTGGGTGGGAAGGGGTTCAGGTGGCGAATATGGGCGCGGGCGACGTTCATGCCGTTGCTGCGCGCCAAGCGTGCAGCTTCCGCGATCGGGCCGTAGGTGGAACCCCAGCCCAGGATCAGCACGTCGGCGACACCGGATGGGTCGTCCACCTCGATGTTCGGGATCGTCTTGGCGATGCCGTCGATCTTGGCCTGGCGCAGCCGCGTCATCTTGTCGTGGTTGTCGGGGTCGTAGGACAGGTCGCCGGTGACGTCGGCCTTCTCGATGCCGCCGATGCGGTGCTCCAGGCCGGGGGTGCCTGGGACGGCCCATGGCCGAGCGAGGGTCTCGGGGTCCCGCAGGAACGGGTGGAACACCCAGTCGCCATTGGCATCAACGTCGTTGAGCTCTGTAGCGAAGGTGACTTCGTTGTGAGGCAGGGTCGCGACGTCGGGGATGCACCACGGCTCTGAGCCGTTGGCGAGGTAGCCGTCAGAGAGCAGGAACACCGGGGTCCGGTAGGTCGTGGCGATCCGGACCGCTTCCAGGGCTGCGTCGAAGCAGTCGCCCGGAGACTGGGGGGCGACGACCGCGACGGGGGACTCGCCGTTGCGCCCGAACATCGCCTGCAGCAGGTCGGACTGCTCGGTCTTGGTGGGCAGGCCGGTCGAGGGACCACCACGCTGGACATCGACGATGACCAGGGGCAACTCCATTGTGACCGCGAGGCCAATCGCCTCGGACTTGAGCGCGACACCAGGACCGGAGGTGGGCGTGACGCCCAGGGCCCCGCCGTAGGAGGCTCCGATCGCAGCCCCGACGGCGGCAATCTCGTCCTCGACCTGCAAGGTCGTCACGCCATACCGTTTCAGCTTCGACAGCACGTGCAGGATGTCCGTTGCCGGGGTGATGGGGTAGGCGCCCAGGACCAGTGGCAAGCCGCTGAGGTGAGCCGCGGCAACCAGGCCGTAGGCGACCGCCGTGTTGCCGGTGATGTTGCGGTAGGTGCCGGCGCGCATCTCGGCCGGGGCGATCTCGTAGGTGACGGCGAAGTCTTCGGTGGTCTCGCCGTAGTTGAAGCCCGCATGCAGGGCAGCGAGGTTCGCCTCGAGGATTTCGGGTTTGGACCCGAACTTGTTCTTCAGGAACTGCTCGGTCCCGGTGGTCGGGCGGGTGTACAGCCACGACAGCAGGCCGAGTGCGAACATGTTCTTGGACCGTTCCTTATCCTTGCGGGACAAGGGGAAGTCAGCAAGCGCGTCGACGGTGAGTGACGTCAAGCTGAGCGGGTGCACGTGGTAACTGTCCAGGCTGCCGTCCTCGACCGGAGACACCTCGTAGTCGACTTTGGAAAGGTTTCGCTTGGTGAACTCATCGGTGTTGACGATGATTGTGCCGCCGCGCGGCAAGTCGCTCAGGTTCGCCTTCAACGCGGCCGGGTTCATCGCCACCAGGACGTCAGGTGCGTCGCCGGGGGTCAGGACAATGTGGTCGGCAAAGTGCAGCTGGAAGCTCGAGACACCCAGCAGCGTCCCCTGAGGTGCACGGATTTCCGCCGGGTAGTTAGGAAGTGTGGACAAGTCGTTGCCAAGCGCTGCGGTTTCTGAGGTGAAGCGATCTCCGGTGAGCTGCATCCCATCACCCGAGTCCCCTGCGAAACGAATGACTACACTGTCAAGACGCTGAACTCGCTTGATACTCATGCGTGCGTTTCCACCAGATTTCTTGGATGTCCCATACGTCCCTATGACGTCGGAGATTGTCTGATATTACCTCGTATCTGAGAGGCTGCTTGGGTGGCTCGGCCAGCGAGATTCGCGTGTCGGTCGCTGGCGTCCAGGTGGGACCTCCCGAAAAGACGCCAGCCGCCACTGGTTAGGCTGTCCCGCGTGTCCCCCTACCTGACTGTTGCTGGAGTCGTTTTGGCAGGCGTGCTCCTCTTCGTGGCAGCGATGGGAGCTCGTCTCATACTTGCTCCCCGTGCGCCCACCGCGATGAAGCTCACGACCTATGAGTGTGGTGTCGACCCCGTCGGCGAGGGTTGGGCGCAGACCAACGTCCGCTATTTCCTCTACGCGTTCCTCTACGTCGTGTTCGCCGTGGACGCGGTGTACCTCTTTCCCTGGGCCACGGTGATCCGCAGCCCCGACCTCGGTGCGGTCTCGCTGGCCGAGATGGCAATCTTCATCCTTGTCGTCCTGATCGGCTTGGCCCACGCCGCACGCCGGGGGCTGCTCCGGTGGGTCTGATGACTTTCGAGCTCCTGACATTGGAGCTCCTGACATTGAATACGGTGGTGACCCGGTGAAGGTCGAGCTGCCTATGCCCAGCGTCGGACTGCTCAACAACGATGCACCTCGCCCGATCAAGGTGGTCCTGAACTGGGGCCGCCGCTACAGCCTGTGGGTGTTCAACTTCGGACTGGCCTGCTGCGCGATCGAGTTCATCGCCGCGTCCATGGCGCGCCACGACTTCATCCGGCTTGGTGTGATCCCGTTCGCGCCCGGCCCACGCCAGGCCGATCTGATGGTGGTGTCCGGAACGGTCTCCGACAAGATGGCCGCGGCGATCCGAAGGCTCTACGACCAGATGCCCGAGCCCAAGTACGTCATCTCCTTCGGTTCCTGCGCGAACAGCGGCGGCCCCTACTGGGACTCCTACTGCGTAACCAAGGGTGTTGACACTCTTATTCCCGTCGATGTTTATGTGCCGGGATGCCCGCCACGGCCTGAGGCTCTGCTGCAGGGCATCATCCGCCTCCAGGAGAAGATCGCCTCGGAGACGTTGTCCACCAAGGCCATGCAGGCAAAGTACGCCGGATCGCGCCGCGCCACGGCAGCCGAAGTCACCCGACCCTTGCTGACACAGCCACAAGTGACACAGCCGCAAGTGACACAGCCACAAATGGCCCCCCAAGTGACCATGCCAGCAGTGACCGTTGGTCACACCGGTGGCGAGCAGTCGTGACCGAGACGCCCTGCCGCGACGTTCCCCTGGACGAGTGGGCGGCTGCGCTGAGCGCGGCCCGCAGTGAAGGATTCGACTTCTTTGACTGGCTGACCGCTGTCGACCAGATGGACGCCGAAGAGAGTCCCGGTTTCGACGTCGTGTGTCACCTCATGAACAGCTCGACCGGGCGGGGCGCGTTGGCGCGCGTGCTGATGCGCACCCGGGTGCCCAGCGGTCAGGCGCCGGCCAGTGCAACGGTCCTGTGGTCCGGCGCGGCGTGGCACGAACGTGAGACGCACGAGATGTTCGGCATTGACTTCGTCGGGTTCGACGACGGGACCGGACTCGGTCTGCGACCACTGCTGTTGCCCAACGGCTTTGACGGAACACCCTTGCGGAAGTCCTTTGTCCTGGCCGCACGCGCCAGCAAGGCATGGCCCGGCGCAAAGGAGCCGGGCGAGGGCGCACCGTCGCATGGCGCTGCGCACACTGAGAAGCCGGGTCGTCGCAAGATCACAGCACCCGGCGTGCCTGACATCACCTGGGGACCGCGTTGAATCCTGTGCTTGAGGTCGTACTGCGTTCAGTAAGCGTTCTGCTCGCCTTTCTGGTGCTGCCGTTGGCCGTCGGCCAGACCGAGCACAAGGTTATGGCGCACATGCAGGGTCGGCTCGGTCCGATGTACGCCGGCGGGTTCCATGGCTGGGCCCAGCTGGTCGCCGATGGCGCCAAGTTCGTCCAGAAGGAAGACATCGTCCCGCGTGCGGCTGACCGTTGGGTGTTCAAGCTAGCGCCCGCAGTCGCATTGGTGCCCTATCTCGTTGCCCTGAGCGTCATCCCGATCTCCGCGACAGTGGTCGCGGCGGATGTGGGTGCCAGTGTGCTGTTCGTCCTGGCGGCCAGCGCGGTCGGGATTCTGGGGCTCTTGATGGCGGGTTGGTCAAGCGCCAACAAGTACGCCCTGCTCGGCGGCATGCGTGCGGCTGCACAGCTTCTCAGCTATGAGCTGCCGCTGGTTCTGTCAGTGGCATCGGTCGCCCTGGCTGCGGGGACCGTGTCGCTGACCGGTATCGCGCAAGCGTGGAATCCGCTGTGGTTGTTGTGGCAGCTCCCTGGCGCTTTCGTCTTCCTGATCGCGGCAGTGGCCGAGCTCCAGCGTTCGCCCTTCGACATGCCGATCGCCGACTCCGAGATCGTGATGGGGCCGTTCACCGAATACAGCGGACTGCGGTTCGCGTTTTTCCTGCTCTCGGAGTACGCCGGCATCGTGGTGATGTCTTTGTTGTTCACCGTTCTCTTTCTCGGCGGTTGGCGCGGTCCGTTCTCCGACTCGATGGGGCCCCTGTGGACGATCCTCAAGGGCCTGATCATCGCGATTGTGATCATCTGGCTGCGCGTGGCCTGGCCGCGCCTGCGTGAGGACCAGCTCCAGCGCCTCGCCTGGTTGGTTCTCGTTCCCCTCGCGCTGGCTCAGCTGGCCCTGACCGCAGGAGTGGTCGTCTTGACCTCATGACCGATCAACAGCATTCACATGACAAGCCGTCCACGTCACGTGGCGCCATACCCGGTCTTCTCAAGGGACTGGCCACCACGGCCAGGACCTTGACCAGGCCGACTCACACGGCCGAGTACCCCGACGCGCAACCGCACCTGCCACCGCGCACCCGGGGGGTCATTGCCCTGCTGGAAGAGAACTGCACGAACTGCATGCTGTGTGCGCGTGAGTGCCCGGACTGGTGTATCTACATCGACTCCCACAAGGAGACGCTGCCGGCGACCACCGAAGGCGGGCGTGAGCGTCAGCGCAACGTGCTCGACCGGTTCGCCATCGACTTCTCCTTGTGCATGTACTGCGGCATCTGCATTGAGGTCTGCCCGTTCGACGCCCTGCACTGGAGCCCCGAGTTCGAGTACGCCGAGGTCAACGTCCTGGACCTGCTGCACGAGAAGTCCAAGCTCGGACAGTGGATGTCCACCGTGCCACCGCCGCCGGCGCTGGACCCGAACTCGGTTGAGCCGCAGGAGATCACAGCGGCGAACAAACCTGCCCGAACGGCTCCGGAGGGACGCCCATGACGACGCTGGACATTCTTTTCTGTGCTGTTGGCCTGATCACAGCGGCGAGTGCGATTCTCGCGGTGACCACCCAGCAGCTTGTGCACGCAGCGCTCTGGCTGGTCGTCACCCTGGGCACTCTGGCCGGCTGCTATCTGATTCTGGGCGCTGAGCTGGTGGCCCTGGTACAGCTACTCGTCTATGTCGGCGCAGTCGTCGTGCTCGTGCTCTTCGCGCTCATGTTGACCCGAGCGCCCATGGGCCGCAGCCCGGACCAGAGTTCCAGTGGCGTTCAACGGATTGCGGCGGCGCTGATCGGTGCCGGCACCAGCGTGCTGTTCGCTTCGGTGCTGCTTCCGGCTCTGGGCGGAGAACTTCGCCCGATCAGGACTGCTGACACGAAGGGGATCGCGACCCAGCTGTTCGGGGCCTGGGTGTGGCCCTTCGAGTTGCTCTCCGTGCTGCTGCTGATTGCCCTGATTGCAGCGTTGGCCGTCTCTCGCATGCCCTCCAAGGCGCAGACTCAAGAGCAGCCCATTGCGGAGACTCTCGTGCCGGACTTGCCGCAGACTCCGGTCGGGGTGAGCTCATGATCCACATGTGGCTGCCTCTCATGCTCGTCTGTGTCCTTGCCGGGGCCGGAGCCTACGGCGTGATGGCCCGGCGCAACGCGGTGCTGGTCCTGATCGGTGTCGAGCTGATGCTCAACTCTGCCAACCTGCTATTCGTCACGATGGGCTCGGTGCTGAACGACAAGCTACACACCGGCCAGGTCCTGACGCTCTTTCTCATTACCATCGCCGCTGCCGAGATGGGGGTCGCGCTGGCCGTGATCCTGGCGCTGTTCCGCGACCGTGGCCACATCGACCTGAGCGAGCCCGGTTTATGACAGATTCCGTTTCCCTGGCCGCCCGGCTAGTTGTCCTGGCCCCCTTCATAGCTTCGATCCTGGGTTTGTGGGTAGCTCGTCGTAATCAGCGGGCCAGCGCGCTCATCGCGTCCGGCAGCGCGGCACTGAGCCTGCTCGCCGGCTTGTACGTCCTGTATGCGGTCCACAACAAACCGTTTACGCCCTTGATCTCTACTGTCGGGCCACTGCCGCTAGGGCAGCTGCAGATGCCGTTGAACCTCTTTGTGGATGACCTCAGCGCGATCGTGGTGGTCGCCGTGGCCATCGTGGGACTGGCGGTCCAGCTGTTCTCCACGTGGTACCTGCATGAGGACGACCGCTTTGGGGTCTTCGTGGCATCGGTCTCCCTGTTCCTGGCGGCCATGTTCCTGGTGGTTCTGTCTGGCGACCTCGTGCTCACCCTCATCGGCTGGGAGGTCATGGGCTGGTGTTCCTACCTGCTCATCGGCCACAACAGCCGGCTCGAGTCCGCGCGTCGGGCTGCCACCAAGGCGTTCCTGGTCACCCGTATCGCCGACCTGGCATTCGTTGTCGGCCTCATCATCCTGGCCTCCGGCGTGGCAACCACGTCCATCCCGGTCGTGATCGACCGCTGGCAACACTTGTCGGCTTCGACCCTCACCGCTGCCTTGCTCTGTCTACTGGTCGGCGTCGCCGGCAAGTCGGCTCAGTTCCCCTTCCATGACTGGCTGCCGGATGCGATGGAGGGCCCGACACCTGCTTCGGCGCTCATCCATGCCGCGACGATGGTCGCCGCCGGCACCTTCTTTCTGGCGCGTCTTTTCCCGATCTTCGTCCTGTCGGATCCGGCTCGGTTTGTCCTGGCGGTTATCACCGCCATAACAATGGTCGGCGCAGCGATCATTGCTTTCGGTCAGTCGGACCTCAAACGGATGCTGGCCTACTCCACCCTCAGTCAGATCGCGATCATGCTGTCTGCGCTGGCTGTTGCACCGGCAGCGATCGGAGTTGGCCCGGCGATCTTCCACCTGTTGTCTCACGCGATGTTCAAGGCACTGTTGTTCTTGGCGATCGGATGGCTCAGTGTCCTGATGGCCGGTACTGCGGCGGTGAAGCTGTCGGGTGGAGTGCGCTATAACCCGCAGCTGAAATGGCCGATCGGCATCGGCCTTCTCTCCCTTGCCGGAGTTCCGCCTCTGGTCGGGTTCTTCTCCAAGGAGTACGTCCTTGGTGCGGCCTTCGACAACGTCACCGAGCTGGGTTCGCTGGCAGGGTGGATCGTCCTTCTCGCTTTCGGCATGACGGTGTTGCTTACCGCTGGCTACTGCACCCGCGCCTGGCTGGTCCTCACCCACCTGAAACCCGAGGAGGAGGCCGTTCGCCAGGCCACGATCGAGGCGTCGCGAACGGTCGTGGATGTCACCCTCGTCGACTTCTTCGCTGAGGCGGCAACTCGCGCCCAGTTCGACACACCCCAGCCTGCGGCGGCGCCCGTGGCGCAGGCCGAGCCCGAGCATGGCCACGCCGAGATATTCGCCGGTGCCCGCTTCGCGATCGGGGCCCTTGCTTTCCTGACCGTGGTCGGAGGGCTGATCATCTTCACACCGCTCGTTCCGACGGTCCATGCACACATCGTCTGGTACCTGGCAGCGTCGTCATTGCTCGTGGTCTTGGCGGCCTGGATCGTGGTCGGGCGGATGGCTTCGCTGAATCTCAGTGGTGATGCGGCCGAACTCCTGGGCGCCCGCCGAATGGCATTGTTCGACAAGGGTTTCGGAGCGGACGGTATCTATGTTGCAGTCGTATCCCCGGTGTTCACGCTGGCGCGGATCGTGGTGAGAGCTGACCGCGAGGTCATTGATGCCTACGTCCGTGGCACCGTCATGGTGACGCGATGGACTGGCGCTGCTAGCGAACGGGTGCACACCCGCAAGCCGTCCTCATACCTCGTGTGGGTCTTCGTCGGGCTCCTGGCGGTTGGCGTGTCGGGCGTGACGTTGTGGTAATCGTGCTCATCGCAGCTCTGGTGATCCCAGCCGTTACCGGCACCTACCTGATCCTCTCCGGGCGTGGTTACAGGGCCGTGCCCGAAGACAACGCCAACATCATCAGCCTTGTGGCCAGCATTGCCACGGCCCTGCTGGTCATTGCAACGGTGATGGCACGACCTGTGCTGAACCAGCCGTGGCTGACTTCCCTCGGGGTCAGGCTGCATTTCGCGGTCGACGGGATCAGCGCACCCCTGCTGCTTCTCACCGCGTTGCTCAGTGTCGCCGTGGTGGTCCACGCCCGGTCGCGGCCTTCGCATGGCGGCTCGCCCTCGACGTTCTACGGGTGTCTGCAACTGGTCGAGCTCGGCGCGCTGGCAACGTTCTTGGCACGTGACGCCGTCATCTTCTATGTCTCCTTCGAAATCGTGCTCGTGCCGATGTGGGTGCTGATCTCCCGTTACGGCGACTCGCACGATCTCGCCGCACGCCGCGACGCATCAGGTCGTTTCGTGCTGTACACCGTCCTCGGCTCCACGCTCATGCTGATTGGCATCCTGGCCCTCGTGCAGGCCTCGGGCACGGCCGACCTGGACGCCCTGGCGACCCTGCATGGTGCGGGAATCGCTCGCAGTACCCAGATCATCATTGCGGCGCTGCTCCTGGTTGGCATGGGAATCAAGATCCCGATTTGGCCGCTGCACACCTGGCTGCCGCCGGCACACACCATCGCGCCCACTGCAGGTTCGGTGCTGCTGGCAGCAGTTCTGCTGAAGATGGGCACGTACGGGGTCGTGCGGCTTGCCATCGCACCGCTGCCTCTCGGATTCGGTGCGTTGGCGCCGGCGTTCGCCACTCTCGGCGTCATCGGCATCATCTGGGGAGGGCTGGCCTGTTTGGTCGAGAACGACCTCAAACGGCTCATTGCCTACTCCTCGGTTGCGCACATGGGCTTTGTGGTGCTGGGGCTCTCGAGCGGGACGACCGTGGGACTGCAGGCTGCGTTGTTCGCCAACATCGCCCATGGCGTGGTCTCCGCCCTGCTCTTCTTCCTCGTCGGCGGTCTGAAGGAACGCTGGGGATCAGCCGACATCGCCACCGCACGCGCCGCATTGCGTGAGGTCTCACCACGCCTCGGTGTTGCCCTCGTCGTCGGCTTCGCCGCGTCGCTCGGCCTTCCCGGTCTGGTGGGCTTCTGGGGCGAGTTCCTCGCGATGTACTCCGCGTGGAACCCGGCGCCCGACCGTCCCCTGGGCTTCATGCGATTCCTGGTCATCATGGCCGTCCTGGGCGCGGGAGTGGCCGCGGCGTACTCGCTGAGGGTGCTGCGCCTCATCTGGTCTGGCGATCGCACAACACCAGCACATGCGGACGCCCGCGGCGGCGAATGGTCCGTGCTGTCAGTCTTGGTTGCTGCAGTCCTTATTCTGGGCGTGGCCCCGGGACTGCTGCTGAACTCGACCTACAAGGACGCCGCCGCGATCACCATGGAGGTGCCCCGATGAGCCAGGCCGTTGTCAGCGTGAACGCTGGGATTCTGCTGCCCGTGCTCGCACCGGCTGTCGGAGCGGCCGTCGTTCTGGTCACCGATGTTGCAGTCCAACACCTTCGTCGCGCGCACTACGTGATTGCGCTGGTCGCCCTGATGGTGGGTGTTGTCGCCACCCTCGCCGGTTTGGGCACGGTCGCAGGAGCTGCTCGCCGCACCCTCTGCCTGCCCGGCAGTGGCCAGTGCATGTACGTCGCAGACTCGGTCTCCTCGACCCTGCAGCTGGCTGCACTGCTGGCCGCCGCACTGACCCTGCTGCTGACCTGGCCCGACGATAAGAAGGAGTCACCGGGCGCCACCGCAGTCATCGTGAGTCTGGTCCTGGTAGCGACGGCCGGAGCCACTGCAGTTGCTGGCGCCCGCGACGTCGGCTCATGGCTGATCGGCCTGGAGCTCGCCACTCTGCCCACGGTGGCGCTGGTTGCCCTGCGGGGCGCGCACTCGGCGATCTCGGGTGCAGTGGCCCTGCTCACCACCGCGTTGGTCTCCTTCGGCCTGCTGGCGCTGTCGGCTGCGCTGTGGTTCACGGCCACCGGGAGCGGCTTCCTGGATCCCGGCACCGCGCTGGCCTCCAGCATCGATCCGCTCCGGCGTCCCATCCTGGTCCTGGCCGTGGTCGTGGTCATCGCCGGTATCGGTTTCAAGCTCTCCCTCGTGCCGTTCCATGCGTGGACTCCAGAGACTTACGAAGGAGCCCCCCTGCCGATCGCCGCCTTCCTGGCCGGCGTCTCCAAGATCGCTGCACTGGCGGCCCTGCTCGTGGTGATCCGGGCCGTCACGCCACTGGGCAGCTCAGCGCTGGCCGCCATCGCAATCGTGTCGGCGGTGAGCATGACGCTGGGCAACATCATGGCGTTGAGGCAGGACGGCGTCGTCCGGCTGCTCGCGTGGTCGACCGTGGCCCAGGCCGGGTGGGTGGTCCTGCCGCTGGCAGCCGTTTCCTCCGCTGCGGTCAAGGCGTCAGGGGAGTATCTTCTGGCCTACGTCCTGGCCACGCTCCTGGTCTTCGCCGTAGTCGCTGCCCTGGTCCAGATCATGGGAGCTGAACGCGCGCGCACCATCTCGCAGTACCAGGGTCTGTTCGGTGAGCACCCTGTTCTGGCCAGTGCCCTCGGGCTGGGCTTGCTGTCGCTGGCCGGGCTGCCGCCGGGCTTCCTTGGTCTGGTGGCCAAGGTCGCCGCGCTGGGGCCGGTTGTCAGCAGCCAGCTCTGGTTGCTGGCCGTCATCGCGGCGATCAACGCCGTCCTGGGCGTGGCCGTCTACCTGCGCTGGCTGCTCATCGTCATCTCCACCCCCGACACCCAGGCCCAGGCCGCGCCGCTCGGGACGCCGGACGGGACCGCTCCGGTGGCGGTACAGACCCTTGCGGCAACTGCCGTTCGTGTTCATCCCGCGACGCTGGTCGCGGTCGGGCTCACGGCGGTGGCACTGGTACTGACCAGCTTCAGCCCGCAGATGCTCCTGGGGTTCTTCGGAGGGTAGCGACTGTTGGGACGGTGGTCAGCACGGCGGCCGGCCATCTTCTGCCCTACGGAACACCATTTCTAGCAGCCACGTTGGGAAGAACATGCATAACCATTACAACGGGCTGAAGACCACGCTGCTCTTTAGCGGCATCTTCGCCGTGCTACTGGCGCTGGGTGCCGTGTTCAAACAGGGCCAGTACATCTGGGTCTTTGCCCTGTTCGGGGTCGTCATGACGGCCTACGGGTACTGGAACAGCGACAGGATCGCGATCAAGGCGATGCGTGCCCGACCCGTCACCGAGGCTGAGGCACCGGCGATGTACCGCATCGTGCGCGAGCTCTCGAGCGCTGCGACAAAGCCGATGCCGCGGTTGTTCATCTCGCCCACCGACGCGCCCAATGCCTTTGCCACGGGACGCAACCCGTCCCACGCGGCGCTCTGCTGCACCCAGGGAATCCTGGAGCTGCTCGACGAGCGTGAGCTGCGCGGGGTTCTCGGCCACGAGCTGATGCACGTTTACAACCGGGATATCTTGACGTCTTCGGTCGCGGCCGCCGTTGCCGGCGTCATCACCAGCATCGCCCAGATGTTCATGTTCATGAGCTTCTTCGGCGGTGGCGGGGGCAGCAGCGAGGACGACCGAGCCAACCCGGTCGCCATGATGGCCATGGCCCTGCTCGCTCCGCTTGCCGCCACGACTATTCAGCTGGCGATCACCCGCACGCGTGAGTATGACGCCGACGAGGACGGCGCCAAACTCACCGGAGACCCCTTAGCCTTGGCGTCGGCGCTACGCAAGCTGGAGCGCGGGACGGCCGCGGCGCCATTGGCGCCTCAGCGTGATCTGGTCAACGCCAGTCACATGATGATCGCCAACCCGTTCCGAGCCCAGGACGTCTCGCGGCTGTTCGCCACCCACCCACCGATGGCGGACCGTATAGCCCGCCTGGAGACGATGGCCTCGGGGTACCGGCAACGCTGAGAGGAACTCACTGTGAACGCCCGGCACGGACCTGCGGCGGCCGCTCACAACCGCCTCTGCAAGAGTGCTGGGATGACCAACCTGACCCGTTTGGAAGCGGGGGCGCGATCTGCCCTCATCGATGTCACCGGATACCGCGTCGAGCTCGATCTGGCCCAGGGCCCCGCGACCTTTGAGTCCTGCAGCACGGTGCGGTTCACGTGCGCGCAGCAAGGGGCGTCGACGTTCCTTGACGTGAAGCCGTATCGGCTCCACCGGGTCACGCTAAACGGTGTGCTGGTCGACCTCGCCGGCTTCGACGGCGAGCGGGTCGGGTTGACCTCCTTGGCTCTGCAGAACGAGGTCGTGGTCACCGCGACCATGAGCTACAGCAACGACGGGCAGGGCCTGCACCGGGCGGTCGACTCCGCGGATGGGCTGCACTACGTCTACGGGCACTCGTTTCTGGACGCCGCGCCGCGGGTCTTCGGGTGCTTCGACCAGCCCGACCTCAAGGCTCCCTACGACGTCAGCGTGACCGCACCGCCTGAGTGGATCGTGCTGGGAAACGGCGCCGCCACCCGCACCGGCGAGGGAAGCTGGGTGCTGGCCACGACCAAGCCATTGGCAACCTACTTCTTCACCGTGTGCGCCGGACCTTATGTCTCGGTCACGGCGGTGCATGACGGGATCCCGCTGGGGGTCCACGCCAGGGCCTCGCTGCGTGAACCGCTGGAACGCCAGGCCGAACAGATGCTCACGATCACTGCGCAGTCCTTCGACTACTATCACTCGCTGTTCGGCATCCGCTATCCGTACGGGCAGTACCACCAGGTCTTTGTCCCCGAGTTCAACGCCGGCGCGATGGAGAACCCCGGCTGCGTGACGCTGCGGGACCAGTACGTGTTCCGCGGGGCCATGACCCGCGACGAGGTGTTGACCCGGTCCGGCACTATCACGCACGAGATGGCTCACATGTGGTTCGGCGACCTGGTGACGATGAAGTGGTGGGACGACCTGTGGCTGAACGAGTCCTTCGCCGAGTACATGTCTCATCGGACCCTGTGTGAGGTAACGGAGTTCACCGACGCGTGGGTCGACTTCTCAATGGCCCGCAAACCGTGGGGCTATGCCGCCGAGCGGATGCCCTCGACCCACCCGGTGGCCGGCTTGCCTGCGCCCGACGCCCAGTCGGCGCTGCAGAACTTTGACGGCATCTCCTATGCCAAGGGGGCTGCCACGCTGCGCCAGCTGATCGCTCACATTGGCGACGGCGCGTTCATCTCCGGGGTGGGGCACTACCTGCGCTCCCACGCATACGGCAACGCTGCGCTCGCGGACTTCCTGGCGGCGATGGAACGTGCAAGTGGTGAAGATCTCAAGGGCTGGGCCGATGCGTGGCTGCGGACCGCCGGTCTGGATGCGATCTCGGCGGAGATGACCACCGATCAGGGCTCCATCACGTCGGCCACGGTGCGCAGGACGCCGCCGAAGGCATATCCAGCAGATCGTCCCCACAGCATCGATGTTGCCGGGTTCTCGGGCGGTACAGAGGTGTTCCGCGTGCTGACGACCGTGGACCGGGACGAGACCGCCCTGCCGCAGCTGGAGGGCAGGCCGGCCGCGAACATGGTCATCCCTAACGCGACGGACCTGACCTGGGCCACCGTCAAGCTCGACGCGGCCACCGTTGAAGCCGCGCCCGCTGAGCTGGCGGCCGTGCCACAGGCTGAGGCCAGAGCAGTCGTCTGGACCGCCCTGATCGACGGGGTCTGCCTGGCTGAGATCGACCCGCGCCACCTGCTTGCTGTCTTGGCCGATGCTTGGGCCAGCGAGAGCAACCAGTCGATCATCAACCGGGTGGGCCTGCTGATGACCCAGCGAATCATTCCCGCGTTCATCCCGCCGGGGGAGCAGGACGGCGCCGATGCCGTGATTGCCAAGGCTGCAGCCTGGATGCTCGCTCAGGCGGAACCCGGCTCGTCGCGGGCGTTGGTGGCCGCTCGTTACGTGGCGGGCTCGTCGGCGGACGAAGACCTGCTGCGCCGCTGGGCGGCGGCCGAGCAGCTGCCTGTGGGCCTCGTGGGGGACTCGGATTTCCGTTGGGTGGTGCTGGGCAACCTGGCCCGGCGCGGACTCATCGGGTCAGCCGAGCTTGACGCAGGCCTCGATCAGGATCGCACGATGGCGGGCAACCTGAAATGGCTGCAGGCCAAGGCTTCCGCCCCCGATGCGCCAGCCAAGGTCTGGGCCTGGGAACAGCTCAGTGGAGAGCACGGACGATCAAACTACGAGCTGAACGCGCTGGCCGCCGGTTTCTGGCACGCCAGCGACCCTGAAGTTCTGCGACCGTACGTCGCCCGGTACTTCTCCGACGTGCCGGCACTGTCCGCGAGGGTCGGTGAGGACGCCCTGGCCCGAGTTGCCGCCCTTGCCTATCCGGCCACCGTGGTTGACGCGTCCACGGCACGGCAGTCCGCGGCGGCGCTGGAGCGCCTCGACCTGACGGCCTCGGTACGACGGGCGATCGTGGACGCCGACTCCCACCTGCGTGAGGCGTTGGCCTCAAGGGCTGTCTTCGGGTGAGCTGGTGCGCTCTCGCTGCCTATCAGCGGTAGTTGGTGAATTGGACGGCGACCTCCAGGTCGGCGCCACGCAGCATCGACATGACGGCCTGCAGGTCGTCCTTGGACTTGCTGGATACCCGTAGCTCGTCGCCCTGGATGAGTGGCTTTACGGTCTTGCCGAACTCTTCGCGGATCATCTTGGAGATCTTCTTGGCTTCCTCTTGGCTGATGCCATCCTTCAAAGAGGCCTCAAGACGGTATTCCTTGCCGGAGAGCTGGGGCTCCTTGTCGCCCAGATCCAGGGCCTTGAGGGAGACGTTGCGCTTGATTAGCTTGGTCTGGAAGACATCGAGGATCGCCAGGACGCGCTCTGGTGAGTTCGCCTTGATCAAGATGTTCTCGCCGCTCCACTCGATGGAGGCTCCGACGTTCTTGAAGTCGTAGCGCTGGGAGATCTCCTTCTGGGACTGCGTCAGCGCATTGCTGACCTCCTGCTTGTCGACCTTGCTCACGACGTCAAACGATGCGTCGGCCATGTTGGCTCCTTCGGTTTTCAGGTGGGCGGACACTCAATGCTGGGAGGAATGGTGGTGTTGTTCGTCGTGGTTTGAGCCGCCCCGATTGGACGAACCCCGTGGTTGGGTTGCTATCCTTCCATCCGCACCTAGGCAGGTTGCCCGAGCGGCCAATGGGAGTGGACTGTAAATCCATCGCGAAAGCTTCGAAGGTTCGAATCCTTCACCTGCCACC
>OCZT010001517.1_pt1 | contig 24053 bp, 22 predicted proteins | sample 1539031 | NCBI WGS metagenome assembly OCZT01 (sample SAMEA3539308, study PRJEB22396) | soil metagenome | biome: tundra; feature: field; material: soil | place: USA | collected 2010-05 | depth 0.15 m | reverse complement strand
CGCGGCTCGCCCAGCTGCGCATCGATCCCGGCGTGCTCCTGGCCGGTGCGGGGGGGCTGGTCGGCGCGCTGCGCAGCGTTCTGGGCGGAACGCTCGCCGGTCTCGTCGACGTCGCGATCCTGATCTTCGCCGCGGTGTGCTTCGCAGCGGAACCGCGCACCTATGTCGGCGGCTTCCTGCGGCTGATCCCGCCACAACGGCGCGCTCGCGTTGACGCTGTGCTCGCCGAGGCCGGCACGACGATCGCGCTCTGGCTTGGCGCGCGCATGATCTCGATGATCACGGTCGGCGTACTGAGCGGCCTCGGCTTGCGCGCGCTGGGCGTCCCAGACGCGGCGGCGCTCGGCGTGCTCGCCGGTCTGTTCGCATTCATCCCGAACGTAGGTCCGATCGCTGCTGGGCTGCCGGCGGTGCTGCTTGCGGCACCGCTCGGCTGGCAGCACGTCATCGGCGTCGTCGTGCTATTCTGGCTCGCACACGCCATCGACGACTTCTTCGTCATCCCGGTCGCCGAGCGGCGGATCGTGCGCCTGCCGCCTGCACTTACGATCGCCGCACAGCTCGTCCTAGGCCTGGCGTCGGGCGCACTCGGGATCATGATGGCCGCGCCGTTCGTCGCGGTCGCGATTGTCGCGATCCACCGGCTCGTCGTCGAGGACGTCATCGAACACGATCTCGCGCCGGGCGCGGACTCGCTCTCCCTGCTTCGCCATGAGAAAGCCGAGACATCATGACCAGCTTCTCCAACATCTTGCTCGCGCTCGACGGTTCGGCGCCTTCGGACGCCGCGCTCGACGCGGCGTGCTCGCTCGCACGCGATCGCGGCGCGCGGATCACCGCCGTGAACGTGTGCGAGCCGCGTCCACACGTACACGGACATCACGTCGACTGGCGCGGCGACGACGATGCGGCACGCCGTGAAGCGTTCGCCGTTCTTCGTCGCGCATCCGAAACCGCGACCCACGACTACGGGCTGACGATGGAGACGAAACTGCTCGACGGCCAGATCGTTCCGGCGATCGTCGCGCACGCGCAGCGGGTCGGTGCCGACACGATCGTCATCGGCAGCCACGGCCGAGGCGGGCTGCAACACGTGCTGCTCGGCAGCGTCGCCGAGGGTTTGATGCGCGCGAGTCCCGTCCCCGTTCTCGTCGTCCACGCCGCGAGCGCCTCGCGTGCCGTCGAAAAAGACGGTCTAGCCCTGGCCGCGACGGCTCACCGCGACGCGTCGCAACACGGCTGTGTGGCGAAATGAAGACCAAAAGTCAGCCCGCCGGCCAATCGCGCCAACGGCGAACAATCTTCCAGCGAATCCTCGTCCCGACCGACGGTTCCCCCGCGGCTCGCGCCGCGGACGCAACCGCGGTCGACGTAGCACGAGCGTACGGCGGCTGCGTGCGCTTCGTGTCGGTGATCGACACCGACAGGCTCGTGTCCGACTTCAGCATGGGGACCGACGGCGACTTCGGCGACGTGGTCGAGCGGCTCAAAGCAGTCGCACGCGCGGTGCTGGAGCAGGCGCGGAGCCGTGCTTCGGAAGCGGGCGTCGACGCCGAAGCGACGTTCCTCGAGGGTGACGTGACCGACCGCATCCTCGAAGAGGCCGCGACGTGGCACGCGGACGTCATCATGATCGGTACACACGCTCGCCCGCATGAGCTCCATCCCACCCTCGGAAGCAAGACGCACGAGTTACTCCGCCGCTCGACCCTGCCTGTTCTCGTGTGCCGGTGATACATTGGGCACTGCCGGACGACGGTGCCGTCGAGCGTGAGCTAGCCGAGCGATCTTCTCAGCATTTGACGTGTATGGTACCCTCCGCGAATTCCGTTTACCGTCGACTTGAGGACGGTACGTCAAGGGCCTCGATCGCCCGTGCAAGACGCTTCAGGAGGTCGTGCATCGTTGCTCGAGCGATCCAGAACCCGAAGGCTTCGTCGAGCGCTTTCCCGACGAGCCCTCCGGGCACGTCGTACGAGCCTTGCAGCGCCAGGATGCTTTCGAGCTTGTCCGCGTCAGCGGCGTCGGAAGTCAGAATGCCGCGGAATGCTGGGACGAGGACGTCGCCTACTGGTTCCCAGCTGATCGTGAGAACATCGTTCAGCCCGGATTGATCGCGCGCATGAGCGACGCGAAAGCGAACCTCCTGCTCAAGCGCGATCGGGTTGTGGAGCCCGATGACGTCAGCGGGCACGCGTACGGCCAGCTTTTCTCCAGTCGAGATTCTCCGCAGTGCGGGTTCGATCAACGAAGCCGCAACTGCGGGAGCGCATCGTACGTGCTCCTCAGCGACTATATGTGCCATCGCTATGACTCCTCGTTGCGAGAGAACGCCCTCTCGCGCATTGACGTCGACCCGTCTATCCTGGGCGACCGGTGTGAATTCCCTGAGAACGCCGCAGCTCGTCGATCTGCAGCGCTCCCGATCACTGTCAAGGCAACGCCGAGCGCATGGTGTAGCCGCCGTGCGATCCGCGCACGCGAGCGGCAGTCCGCCGCGCACCGTCGCGACCAGCGACGGTACGGCAGCGCTTTGCAAGTCGACCTTCACGACGAGCGCAGCGACATCGTCTTCAAGTCGCGTACCGGCGAACTCGTAGGCGTACCTCGTAACGGCTTCGGCCTGCTGTTCCGCTTCGCGCGCGCGGTTCCGCTCGATGACGTCGACGAGGGACGGCGCGGACGCAACTCGCAGTCGGAGTCGTCAATAACGTTCTTTACGCCGTCGGCGGTAGCGGCACGGCGGGCCAAGTCAATATCGTCGAAGCGTACGATCCGGCGACGAACACCTGGACGACGAAGCCGCCTACTGCCGACGCCTCGTGAAGGGCTCGCAGCCGGCGTCGTTAACAACGTGTTGTACGCCATATGGGCGGAGGAGAAGCCACCGGTACGCCGCTCGCCACGGTTGAGGCATACACTCCGTGAGAGGCGTCGACCGTACGGCCACGATCGCACGGTGATCGAGCCGCAGGCGCTGCTGTTGAGTGGCGGGCCTACTCTACGTCGTAGGGCCGCAGTACGCGTTGAGCGCGCCGGTTGCGTCCGCGGCCGGTGCGACGTTCTCGGGGCGCGTGTAGGTGAGCTTCGTGACGCCCGGCGCGTCGTCGACGATGATCTGGTGAACGACCGTGATGCCGAATGTCAACTCGACTTCGTGCGCACGGCGTCCGTCGCACTTGCGATCCGTGTCGACGCTCGTCTTGAAACCGTTGTCGGCGAGGTTCTTCTTCACCAGCGCGACGGTGTCGTCGTACGAGAGGCCCGCATCGGCCAGGTACGTCAGCTGCTCGCCGTCGCTCTTCTTCCAGGTCTCCTGCGCGCGCGCAGATTCCGCGGTCGGGGTTGCTCCGACCGAGTGCACCCAACCGCTGGGCCCGGGGAAGGGCTTGGTGGCGGCGAGCGCCGCCAGGGGCAGGAACGCGGCGAGGGCCAGGAGCGCCGAGGCGCCGCGAAACGATGCTGGTCGCATAATTTCCCTACGGTAACCGGAGTGGCGCGCCGGCGCAACCTACGAAAAGGAAGCGCGCTTGGAGCACCATGCGACAGGCGGCCAGCCGTCAGCGCTGCGCGTGCGCGGCCTCGCCGATGACGCCGAGCTCGCGCCCGACCTTTTCGAACGCCGCCAGCGCGCGATCGAGCTCGTCGCGCGTCAGCGCGCTCGAGATCTGCACGCGCACGCGCGCCGTCCCCTCAGGGACGACCGGGAAGCCGAAGCCCGTCACGAACACGCCTTCCTTCAAGAGCCGGTCGCTCATCGCGATCGCGAACGCGGTATCGCCGACGATGATGGGGACGATCGCGCTCGGGCCGTCGAGCGGCTTGAAACCGAGGCGCTGCAAGCCAGCGCGGAAGTACTGCGTGTTCGCGCGCTGCGCTTCGACGAGCTGCGGCTGCGTCTCGAGCAGCTCGACCGCTTTGAGCGCGCTGCAGGCCACGGTCGCGGGCAACGCGTTCGAGAACAGCTGCGTCCGCGAGCGCTGCACGAGTGTGTCGACCAGTGCCGTCGAGCCGGCGACGAACCCGCCGGCGCCGCCGCCGAGCGCCTTGCCCAGCGTCCCGGTCAGGATATCGATCTTGCCTTCGAGGCCGAAATGCTCGATCGTGCCGCGGCCCGTCTTGCCCATCACGCCGGTGCCGTGCGAGTCGTCGACGATCGTGACGGCATCGTACTTTTCGGCGAGTGCGACGATCTCCGGAAGCTTCGCGAGCGACCCTTCCATGGAGAACACACCGTCGGTGACGATGAACGGCGTCCCCTCGGACTCGCGCAAGCGCGCTTCGAGCTCGGCCATGTCGCCGTGCTTGTACCGCATGCGCTTCGCGCCCGAGAGCCGGCAGGCGTCGATGATCGAGGCGTGGTTCAGCTCGTCGCTGATGATCGTGTTGCCGGCAGTCGCGATCGTCGGGATCACGCCTTCGTTCGCGGTCCAGCACGAGACGTACGAGAGCGCGGCCTCGAAACCGAACACGGCGGCGATCTTCTCTTCGAGTTCGCGGTGAATGTCGAACGTGCCGCAGATGAACCGGACCGAAGCGGTGCCGGCGCCGTATTTCTTCAGCCCGGCGATCCCGGCGGCGACGACGTCCGGATGATCGGCCAGGCCGAGGTAGTTGTTCGAGGAGAGGACGATCACGTCGCCCGCCTCCTCCATGTGCACCTCGGACGCCATCGGCCCGGTGATGTGGCGCAGCTGCTTGTAGGTTCCGGCGGCGCGCAGCGCGTCGAGGTCGGCGTTGAGGCGGGATTCGAATGCGGCGTTCATGGGTCTCCTGAGACTGGACTCGCAGCGCTTGCTTGCCGATGAGAACGAGGTGGACGAGAGCTTCGGAACGCTGCACTGTACGCTCCTGGACCGGCGCTCGAGTGTCCCGGTCGCCGGGGCCCGCGTGACCTGCGTCTGGCGCGACGAGCGCGTCTCGGTGCTGAACGCCGACGGCCGCGGTACCTTCGTCGCCCACCTCCCGGAGGGCGTCTACGATCTGGTCGTCTCGGCGCGCGGATACCTGTCGCTGTTCGTGCGCGGCGTCGGCGTGCTGGGCGGCTACCATCAGCCCGTGGTGCGAGGTCTGATCCCGGGCGAAGGACAGACACCGGAAGGCGAGCCGTCGACGGCGGTCGCCGGCTACGTGCGCGACCGGGTCGGTCGCGGCGTGCCCGACGCCTCGGTGCACGTCAACGAAGAGCGCAACGCAGCCTCGTACACGACGCGCACCGACGCCCACGGTGCCTACATCCTGCACGGCGTGCTCCCCGGAATGTACGATCTCGTGATCCGGGCCGGCGACCGCGCGCTGGTTCGCGAGCACCTGGCGATTGCCCACGTCAAGGAGCTGATCCGCCGCGACCTTCGTGTCATCCAAACGTAAACCAATACGAACGTACTGCTAGCGGGAGTGAGCGCGTCGAGCGTATACTGCGCGGGTATGCGATCGTTGCTTCGACGGGCCGCGGTGCCGGCGTTGCTGCTCGTGCTCGCCGGCTGTTCCGGCGGGACCGGGACCTCTGCGGGGCCGACGGTCGTCGCCACGCCGACTCCCATCGTCACCGGCGCGCCGAAGCCGATTCCCGACAGCGTCGCGCGCAATGCCGCGCAGGGCGCGCTGCTCGCCGGATCGGCCGCCGGCGTGTTCTTGCCGGTCACCGGCGGTCCGCGCCTGCTGGCGGTTCGCCGCGCTTCATCGCGCGCGCCGCGGGCGACGGTTGCTTGCAGCAACGGGTTCGACGAGCTGGACACGGCGGCGGGCCAAAACGTCACGCACATCGTCGTCTCGCTCTATTACGATGCGGGCTGCACGACGCTGCGCCAACGAGCGACGTTCGACTTCACCTTCGGCATCGATACCTCAGATGCGTCCGGAACCGTGGTATCCTACGACTCCGTCGGGCACCTGACGGCGACGCAGACGGTCAGCGACTCCTACTTCTTTAGCGGAGGCGGCTTCGCGAAACGGCAATGGAGCGACACTGCGGGAACGTCGTCGACGCCGTTCGGGCACACCTCGGCGATCTGCGTGTTCTCGACCTTGCAGTGCACGCTGGCCGCGGTCACCGACGGCCTCGGGTTCGAAACCGGCGTGCTCCTCACCGCCACGGTTCCCGCCGTTCAAACCGGGCCGGGATCGTCCGTCACCATCCCGTTCACTGGATCGGTTCGCCTCGGCACGCCGGGCGCGATCACGATCGTGGATACCCAACCGCTCGGGGTGCCCACGTTGACGGGGGGCGGGACCCCCGTCGCGATCACCGGCACCCTCGGCGTCACGTTCGCGGCCGCCGGACCGGTGGCGTTCACGCTCAGTATGGACGTCGGTTCCACCCACGTCGATGCGACGCTCGCGAACGGCACCGCGACGCTTACCGTCGCGGGCGGAACGACCGCCACGGTGAACGCGAACGGCGACGGAACGATCCGCTATACGGATGGCGCGACCGAGACGATCGTCGACTTCCGCATCAGCAGCTAAGCGACGCGCAGAACGATCTTCGCGGCTTCGCCCGACTTCATCAGGGCGAACGCCTCGTCGAACTGCTCGAAGCGCAGCTCGTGCGTGATGATCGGCGTCAGGTCGACGCGACCGCTCGTGACCAGTGCCTGCGTCTGGTACCAGGTCTCGAACATTCGCCGGCCGTTGATGCCGAGCACCGTCAAGCCCTTGAAGATGATCCGCTCGGCGAGGTTGATCTCCACCTCGTCGGACGGGATCCCGAGCAACGCCGCGACGCCGCCGTTGCGCACCATCGCCAGGCCGTTGTTGATCGCCTGACCCGAACCCGACATCTCGAGCAGCACGTCGACGCCGTCACCGCCCGTGCGCGTGATGATGTCGTCGACGAGGTCGGGCTGCGTCGCCGAGAACGTCGCATCCGCGCCGACGCGCTTGGCGAGCTCGAGCTTCTGCGGGTTCACGTCGACCGCGAACACCGTCGAGGCGCCGGCCGCGCGGGCGACCGGGATCGCCATCAAGCCGATCGACCCGACGCCGGTGATGACGACCGACTTCGCGGAGACGCCGGCAGCCATCACGGTGTGGACCGCGTTGCCGAGCGGGTCGAACACCGCCGCCCAGCTGTCGGGGATCGACGGGTCGAGCTTCCAGACGTTCGACTCCGGCATCCGGATGTAGTCGGCAAACGAGCCGTCGGTGTCGACCCCGATGATCTCGACGTGCTCGCAGATATGCGCTTCGCCGGTGCGGCACAACCGGCAGACGCCGCACGCGATGTGGCCCTCGGCCGAGACGCGATCGCCGACCTGCACGCCCTTCACGGCGTTGCCGATCGCGGCGACCTCACCCATGAACTCGTGGCCGATCGTCAGCGGCGGCTTGACGCGCCGCTGCGCCCAGTGGTCCCAGGTGTAGATGTGGAGATCGGTCCCGCACAGCCCGACGGTCTTCACCCGGATCAGCACCTCGTTCGGGCCGATCGACGGGACCGGAACGTGCTCGAGCGTGAAGCCGGGACCGGCGCTGACCTTGCGCAGCGCACGCATCGTCTCGGGGATCGCCGACCCGCTCGTCGGCCGCTCCGCAGCAGTCGAAGTCATCGCGAAGGGGCTTCGCCCCGGAGCAGCGGCGTCCCGTTCAGGCGTCGTGCCCCGCGGCGCCGCGGCGTTCTCGGCGCTACCGGAGAAAGATCCAGAACGCGCTGTCGACGGTACCGCTTTGCTGGTTGACGCGATCGCGCCGCGCCCGCGCTTCATCGATGCGGCCGTTCAGTGCGATGACATGCTCGACGACGTGACGAAGCTGCGCGCGGACGGTCGTGCGGAACGGGGGTCGAGGCTCGACCGCGCCGAAACGCGGGACGGCAAACACCTTCATGGGACCACTCCGAAACGCGCCGCTCGAAAACGGCGTGAATAGTTTATCGGCCGGAGTGGGACAAAGCTTGAGGCGTCTGCGCCCTTAGCCGAAGCGGCCGGTGATGTAGTCCTCGGTCCGCCGCTCCTTCGGTCTGGTGAATATCTGGTTCGTCGGGCCCGCCTCGACGATCGAACCGTTCAAGAAGAACGCGGTCCGATCCGAGACGCGGCCGGCTTGCGCCATCGAGTGCGTCACGATGACGACCGTATATTGCTCGCGCAGCTCGGCGATGAGCTCCTCGATCTTGGCCGTGGCGATCGGGTCGAGCGCCGACGCCGGTTCGTCCATCAAGATCACCTCCGGCCGCAGCGAGAGGACGCGCGCGATGCAGAGGCGCTGTTGCTGACCCCCCGAGAGGGCGACGCCGGACTCCGAGAGACGATCCTTCACCTCGTCCCAGAGCGCCGCGTGCCGCAGGCTGTCTTCGACGAGCACCGCGATGCGCGATGCGTTCCGTTCGCCGTTCACGCGCGGTCCGTAGGCGACGTTGTCGTAGATCGACATCGGGAACGGGTTCGGGCGCTGGAACACCATGCCGACGCGCCGCCGCATCACGATGGGGTCGACGTCGCGCGAATAGATGTCGACGTCGTCCAGCTCGACCTTCCCGGACACGCGTGCCGACGGTGTCAGGTCGTGCAGCCGGTTGATGGCGCGAATGAACGTCGATTTGCCGCAGCCGGACGGGCCGATCAGCGCCGTGACCTGGTTTTCCTCGATATCGAGCGACGCGTCCCGGATCGCGTGATTCGAGCCGTAATACACATCGAGATGGCTGACTCGGACTTTTACCGCAGTCGCGGCGGAGGTCTCTCGGCCGTCGATCGCGCGCTGAATCACCCGAACCGCCCGGTGATGTAGTCTTCGGTGCGACGGTCCGTGGGATGCGTGAAAATCTGCTGCGTCGGCGCGTACTCGATGACGCTGCCCACCCGGTCGGCGTCGCCCAGCATGAACGCGGCGTAGTGCGAAACGCGCGCCGCCTGCTGCAAGTTATGGGTAACGATCACGACCGTGTAGGCGGTCGCGAGTTGCTCCATGAGCTCCTCGATCTTCAGCGTCGAGAGCGGATCGAGGGCGGAGGTCGGCTCGTCCATCAGGAGCACTTCGGGCTGGACGGCAAGCGCGCGCGCGATGCACAACCGCTGCTGCTGACCACCCGACAGCGAGAGCGCCGGATCGTCCAGTTTGTCTTTGACCTCGTCGAACAACGCTGCTCCCCGTAACGCCTCTTCCGCTATGTCCCTCAGCTCCCGGGGATTGCCGCTCAATCCGGTGTAGCGCGGGCCGGATACGACGTTCTCGAAGATCGTCATGGTGGGGAACGGATTCGGCCGCTGGAAGACCATCCCGATGCGGCGGCGCGTGACGACCGGGTTCACGTCGGGATCGTAGATGTTGGTGCCGTCGAGCATGACCTCGCCCGTCGTGCGGGCCCCGAGCGCCGACTCGTGGATGCGATTGAGACACCGCAGGAACGTCGTCTTTCCGCACCCGGACGGCCCCATGATCGCCGAGATGGAATGCCGTCGAAAATCGAGGCTGACGTCGCGAATGGCCAGCTTCGTCCCGTACCACGCGCTGATGGAGCGCGCGCGCAGCGCTACGTCGGCTTCGTCTTCCACGGGGGCGTCATTCGTCGCCCCGACGACGGTCATCTGCATCGGTCAGGACCTCTTCGCCCGGCCACGCAGAGCCCAGCGCGCCCCAACGTTCAGGACGAGCACGGCGAGGATGAGCAGCAGCGCTCCGCCCCACGCTTGCCGGTGCCAATCGTCGTACGGGGAGATCGCGTACTTGAAGATCTGCATCGCCAGCGTCGCCATCGGATTTCCCGGATTGAGTTCCCAGAACTCACTGCCGAACGCCGTGAACAGCAGCGGAGCGGTCTCACCCGTTACGCGTGCGATCGCGAGCAGCAGGCCGGTGACGATCAGCGGCCGGGCCGCCGGTAGAACGACATGGATTACCCCGCCGTAGTCGGGAAGTCCGAGCGCGAGGGCGCCTTCCCGAATCGCCGTCGGCACGCCGCGGATCGCCTCTTCCGAGGTCCTGATCATCAGCGGCAACATCAAGATCGCGAACGCGAACGCGGCTGACAGTCCGGAGAAATGCCTGAACGGCTGCACCAGGATCGTGTACGCGAAGAGGCCGATTGCGATGCTCGGCACACCCGACAGGACTTCGGCGAGGAAACGCACGCATTCGGCCGTGAGCCCGCGGCCGTAGATGGCAAGATACAGCCCGGTCAGGACGCCGACGGGCACAGCCATCAGCATTGCGAGCGCCACGATGATCAGGGTCCCAACGATGCCGTTCGCGACGCCCCCGCCCGACACACCCACCGGGTGGGGCAGCTGGGTCAGGAACGCCGGATTGATCGCGCCCCATCCCTGAACGACGACGTACCCGAGGATCAGAATCAGCAGCCCAGCGGCAAGGGCCGAACAGAAGCCGGTCAATATGACGCCGACCAGCCCGCTCACGCGCCGCGACGCCGCCAGCCGCGCACCGGCGATCATGAGCGGCGCCCCTGCGAACGCAGCATCGACCACATGAGGATACGCGCGCAGCCATTGACGACCACGCTCACGACGAAGAGGATCAGGCCGAGCTCGAGGAGCGCGCTGAGGTAAATCGACGACGTCGCTTCAGTGAACTCGTTCGCGATCACGCTCGACAGCGTGTATCCGGGCGCGAACAGCGAAGCCGAGATCGCGGGCCGATTGCCGATCACCATCGTCGCGGCGATCGTCTCGCCGAGCGCGCGGCCCAGCGCCAGGACGCACGCACCGACGATTCCGGATCGGGCCGATGGCAGTACGATACGCGTCGCGGTTTCCCAGCGCGTCGCACCGAGCGCGATCGACGCTTCGCGCAGCTCGTTCGGTACCGCCTGGATCAGATCGCGTGCGATCGCTGAAACGGTCGGAACGATCATCAATGCGAGGAGCAGTCCAGCGGTAAACAGGCCGACACCGTAGATCGGTCCGGAAAAGAACGGCAAGAACCCGAGATACCGCTGTATGAACGGTTCGACGGTGTGGCCCAAGATCGGAGCGAGCACGAACAAGCCCCACAAGCCGAACACGACGCTCGGCACGGCGGCGAGCAGCTCGATGAAGAAGCTCACCGGCCGCGCGACGACGGGGTGCGCGAATTCGGCGAGAAAAACGGCGGCCGAGATGCCGACGACGCCGGCGATGACGATTGCAATCGCCGAGCTCACCAACGTGCCGTAAATGAACGGCAGGGCTCCGAAATGATTCGTGACCGGGTTCCACTCGGAGCTCCACAGGAACCCTGCACCGAAGGTGACGATCGACTCCCATGAACCGTGGACCAGCTCGATGAACAGTCCGGCGACGAGTGCTACAAAAAGCAATGTCGCCCCGAGCAGGGCGACCCGAAATGCGCGATCGGCGACGGCTTGGCGCGTCGTCAGCCCGCGTTGGGCTGCACGGCCACGCGCCGCCGTGAGGGTTCGATGTGAGTCGAGCTCAATACTCATGAACGAACGAATGCGCCTGCTGACGTGGCAATTGCGAGAACCCCTCGCGCGCCGGCGCGCACGAGGGGCATCGGGTCCAGATCTCGGGCAGCCGCGATATTAGACCTTTACTTCGGCGAGGGCCTTCTTGGCGGTTTCCTGGACGGATGGGGGAAGGGGCACGTAGTTCAGCGATCCGGCGATCTTCTGCGCGTCGTCGCCGGTGACCCAGCTCAGGACGTCCTTCACCATCTTGCCCCGCACCTTGTCGGTCGGACTCTCGTAGACGAACGCCCACGTATAGCCCGAGATCGGGTATGCATTGTCGCCGGAGCGATCGACGATCGAGAAGTCGGTCGCAGAGACGTTGGGCTTGGTAGCAGCCGCGGTTTTTACCGTCGACTCGGTGCAGAACAACCACTTGCCGGACTTGTTTTCGAGCTGCGCTGTCGACATCTTGTTCTCGATCGCGTAGGCGAGCTCGACGTAGCCGATCGCACCCGACGTCTGGCGCACCTGCCCGGCGACGCCTTCGTTGCCCTTGCCGCCGACCGTGTTGTTGCCGGGCCACTGCACGCTCTTTCCCGTGCCGACTTTGTCCTTCCATTCCTTCGAGACATTGCTCAGGAAGTCGGTGAAGATGTAGGTCGTCCCGGACCCGTCGGAGCGATGTACGGTAACGATCGGCAGGTTTGGAAGCTGCGCGCGCGGATTGAGTTTTTCCAGCGCCGCGTCGTTCCAGCGCGAGATCTTGCCGAGGAAGATGTCGGCGACCACCTCACGCGTGAGCCGCAGTCCGCCGGGAATCGAGACAGGCAGGTTGTACGTGATCGCTTCGCCGCCGAGCGCAACCGGAACCTGAACGACCGGAGCACCGGCTCGCTTGAGCTCGTCCGCGTTCATCGGAACGTCGGAGGCGCCGAAGTCGACGGTCTTCGCGGTGAACTGCTGGATGCCGCCGCCGCTTCCGATCGACTGGTAATTGACCGTGACGTCGCTGTGCTGCTGCGAGTACGTATAGAACGCCTTCGAGAAGAAGGGGTAGACGAACGTCGATCCTGCTCCCGTCAGCTGCGTCGCTGCGAGCGCCGGCTGCAGCGCGAGCATGACCGACCCAACGAGACCCGCGATGGCGACCGCCGCAGTGCGGCGAGTGATTCTTGTATTCATGTTCCCTTCAGCGAGATAAGACTCAAGTTCTTGGCCGTGGAAAGATTCGGTCGAGCCCGGTTCCATCGTCCCAGATGGGCCCTAAGCCAAGTTTAAATCTACCTTAAGCCCTCTTAATGTTCGGGCTTCTCGCAGCGCGTCGATCCAAGCCTCTTGTCCCTAAACGGCTAGACATGCTCCCTTGCCGGCAACCCCAGAGGCCCTTCGAGGCGGCTTCGTAAGCGGCGCCATACGCGAGCCCCATACCGAAAGCGTCAACGGCCGCGGTAATCGCGGCGCAGACGCACTTTCCTGTCGTTCCGTTCTTGCACGCGCTCAGCATCTGTATCCACGAAACCACGAACTTCGCTGATGAGACGATAAATGCCATCTCTGCGAGGTCGTCGCCCTCTCCCCCCGTCGAGCGGCCGACCGTTGCCCCGCCGTGTGGATCGACGTCCCACCAACTCCACGTCGACCTTCCTCCAACGGCTACCGGTGCGTTCAAGGCTACTGCAACGCTCCCGCGATCGAAGGATTGTCGTAGACCGAAGTACTGACCCTCGTCGCTCGGCGCGGCACGCAACACGTGCATCGCGTCTTTGCCGGCATCAAGTGCATCGAGAGCGCCGATCGAATCTACTCCGAGCGCCTGGTGCTCCAACTGTGTATCGATCGCACCCAGCGCGACGTTGGCGTACGCTCCTCGATCACCGTACGCAGCGACCGCATTCTCGACGATATCGAACTTCAGAATCCCGATCGGTTTCCCATTCTGAATCGCAAAACTCACACCCTCCATTGCGATGCGCGGACGGTCGTATCGCAACGTTACATCGACCGACGCATATCGTTCCTCCTCGGGCACCGACATCGTATCGTGCGCGCGTCCCAGGGGCGTCCCATGGCCTCGCGTGGGACACTCCAGGGGTAGGGCACGCTCGTATTCGGAGGTGATGTCTGATGACGAAAGTCCCGGTCAACGGCGCACGAGTTCCACGCGCCGGTTCAGGGTGCGCCCCGCGTCCGTCGCGTTGGAGGCCTTGGGTCGGCTGGCGCCATAGCCGATGGTGCCAAGTCTGCTCGCACCGATGTCGTATCGCGTTACCAGTGCTTGCTTCACCGCTCCGGCTATGCTGCCGCCGTGCAGGATAAAGCATTCGGCGCCAAAGACGCCACGCATCGACTGCGTCGACGTGCCGCTCGCCCCCGCGGCAGCGAGCTGATCCGGCGTCACGAGCGAACAGGGATCGGGCGTCGCGGCCGACGCGGGAGTGGCACCGCTCAGCGCGAGCGATGCCGCGAGGGCGATCACGGCTCGGCGCCGCGTAAAAGCCGAGTGAGTCTCTGCGTCGCGCGTCGGCTCGTACGTCAACCGCCGCATCCGCCCTCTTCCTCTTCAGCTTTTTTCACCGCTTCAATTGCATCCGTAACCGTCTTCCCTTCGGCAGCGCTGCTGTCTTGGGTTACGGCGATCATCACCGCCGCAGCAATCTTACACGCCAATATCCGCCATTTTGGAACGGGTTTTACCGCCACTTCCTCGGTGACTGCCGGATCCTCCACCAGGTCCCCATGGCGCCCGAACGCGTTTTCGTCGCGGAGCGTGCCGCTTGCCGGATCGACGATCCAGAACGCATAGGGCGGCCCGCCGGCTTGCGCAACCTCGGGAACCGGTTCCAGCAGCGAGGCACCCCGTGCAAGGTAGGCCGACATCCGCGCTCGAGCTTCGTCGGGAATCGCGGCCGATGCTTGAACCGCGCCGCCCGGACGAAGCGCAACGATGCGCGTCCCGAGCGTCGTCGCGACGTCGAACGCGCCGAGCGCGTCGTTCGCCGCGCCGACGCCGCTCACGGGGACGTCTCCGTTGAGCAATTCGCGCTCGGCCAGAACGGCGGACGCGGCCCACAGTGGACGCGCTTCGTCGGTTGTGAGCGGAATCGCGTCGTCGCTCGCGATGTCGCTGATGAGGCTTCCGTCGTTTGCCATCGCGATCACACTGATGCCTGGTTTTGCGGCAGCGACGTCTACGCTCGTGCCTCGCGCATCGTCCATGATCGCGCGCCGCAAGGCATAATACGCCCCGTTCAATCGCGAAAGCGCGCTGCTGATCGCAGGCGCCGTGCTGCCGGAAGTTACGTTCGCGGGCCCGCCTCCACTGACCGCGTGTCCCGCCGAGACCGCGATGTTCCACACCGTTTGCATGGAGCGGTAGTCGCCCGCGTCGGGCTGCACCGGAAGAGCCGTCGGAACGGCATGCGCAGCGCGCGCGACGTAGCCGATGCGGTCGAAAATCGGACTCTCCACGTGCGTCGTCAAGCCGGCTGGGGAGGCGACGCTAAGCTCGATCCAAAGACCCGTTACCGTCGGCAGGGTTGGCGTGGGAACCGGACTCGGCGTCGGAGCTGCGGTACCTAACGCGCTCAATACGGATCCGACGCGCCCGCTGATGGCTTTGCCGATGCTGCTGCTCACCGGCGAGGGAAGCACGATCGGCGCGCCCGTGATCCTCTCATCGCCGACGCGCAAGAGCGGCGTAAACGTTAGCGCGCCGGCCGGCGGAGACGCTGCCGCCACCGCGTCGGCGTCCATTCCGGTTGGTTCGGCAAACATGAAGGAAACGTCGTGATCGCCAATGTCGACGGTGCGCATCGTGCGATCGAGGACGATCGTTCGTCGCGGCGAGCCGCTACGCGTGTCTTCGACGGCGACGCGCACGCCGAGCACGTCGTAGAGGTTGTCGGCGAGCGTTGCGCTTTGGCTTTCCGGCGCACAGCGCGTTTTTCCGGGCGTGCCGGGCTCGATCGTCGGATCGAGATCGACCCAGTTCCCGCCCACGTGCGCTCGCACCCAGACGTGCTGCGCCGCGAGCGCCCGCAAAGCGGCCGGCGCCGGCAGCCCCGCAGGCAGCACGAGCCCCGCCGTCTGCAACGAGGCGGCGAGTTTTTTGCTTTCGCTCTGCGCCTGCCCGATGATCGTTTTCCACGCTTCTGCCCAGTGTTGCAGCCGCGTGCGCGCAGCCGGGTCCTTCATGCTATCCGCAGCGGCGCCGGCCTGTTGCATGAGGATCTTCGGATGCGCTTTGCCCGCGCGGGCTTGCGCGATCAGCGCGTCGGATTCGGCTGTCGGCAGGCTGCACTGCGCAAAGACCGTCGCGATATTCGGGGCCACGACTCGCAAGACGTCGCGCAGCAATATCGCCTTGTCGACGCTGTTGGCACTTCCGCTGCGCAGCGCTCCGGCAGATCCGCCGAGCGCGCCCGGATAGAGGTCGTCTCCAAGGGCAGCGACGGCACCGAGCGCGTGCTGCGGATCCCTCGGGATGTTCGCAAACGCCGCGCTGACCTCGACCGGAACGTCACCGCTGCCTTTCGGAACGAAGAGCGGGCCGCTTTCGGCAGCGCCTGCGTCTTCCGCTGCCGTTTGCCCGCCAGCGCCGGCGCCCGACGATTGCCTGTTTGCCGCGACGCTCGACGATTGCAGGGCTCCGGCTTTTGGCACGTGCTCGAACGCGACAAGTGTCGGCAAGCCGGCGAGGCCCGCGGCGAACGCTCCCAAGTAGCTGCCCGCGATCAGCGCGACGGCGAGAACCAGTGTAGCGACGCCTCTCGCCCCGCGCTTACGGGCGAGTTGAATGAAGCCGTACAGCAGTGAAGTGACGGCCGCAAGCGGCAACAACACTTCGGCCGCAACGTAGGGCCCGCGGGTCCAGGCCAGCGGCCCCGGCCCAAATGCTGCTGCAAGGCCGCCATGCTGTACGGCTGCCGCCGTCGGGATGAGGGCGTATGCCGCAAGGAGCGCGACGAGGATTCGCAGGCCCGCGTTGTGTAGCGCAAGGCACGCCGCAACGGCACCGGCGAGAATCAGCCCCGCGAACACGAGCGCCGCCGAGTCTGCGGGGTTGAGGCCCGTGAACGCGGGACCGGTACCGGCACCGCCGAGCGCACCGAATGCGAAGGCTGCTGCGAGCAGGAGGACGCCGAACGAAGCGGCGATCCAGGGGCGTCGCCAGAACAGTCCGAACACGACGACCCCGAGCGCCGTGCCACTGGCAACGGCCGCAAGAGCAGCCGGCGCACCGCGCATGGTGGCGACCGTCGCGTCCGCCATGACGGCGACGAGCGCCAGCGTTACGAATCGGGCGATCCATGACATCTATGCTACCCTACCATATCGGACCGGCGAGCAGGGGTCCGCGTCGCGTTTCGTTGCCGATCACTCGAGGTCTGATGACTCGGAGGACGCGCCGTATCTTTGACTCATGCAGACGCCGTCGACGCGACCCATCCTCGCACTCGGGCTCGCTCTCTCGTTCAGCGGCTGTCTCGGCCACGCACAATCGAGTTCGCAACCTCCGGCCCCCATCAGTGCCGCACCAATTCGACGCGCCGGTTCTGCTGACGGCCCTGCGCGGTTTCGTTCGAGGCTATGGGCCGCGTCAAGCCATAGCCGGCCGTCGCGAGCCGGCGCGCGTCGATGTGGAAGTCTCGAACCAACGCGCTCTTGACCGAGGCCGCGCGCCGCCGTGAGAGGTCGAGGTTGTACGCCGCGCCGCCGACGTTGTCGGTGTGGCCCTCGATCGAGAGCTTCCAACCCGCATTGCGCCCGAGGATGTTGGCGATCTCGGCCAGCACGCCGTTGGATTCCGGCCGAATCTGCGCGCTCGCCGTGTCGAAGAGGATGTTGTGCAGCTCGACGCGCCCCAGCGTCGCCAGTTCTTGCTCGATCGCAGGGGCCTTCCCGGGGACGAACTCGACCTGCGCCTCCGCGCGACGACCGTTCGCGTCGACTGCGCGCACCGTGAAAACGTGCCCCCTGCCGCGCGCCGACACCGGAACATCCGTGAAGAACGTGAATGCGGCCGCGTTCGCGTCGAGTGCAATGGACGACCTGGAGAGCTGGCTCGCCCACGGTCCGTGCGACTCGAGCTGCAGCGTCCCGCGGTAATTCCCGACCGCGAACGCCTCTACGCTCGCCGTCGCACGCTGCGCTTTTCCGATGACGTACGTCTTCTGCGTTCGCCCCGGACCGAGCGCGAAGCCGCCGACGCCGTGCGTGCAGGGGAGCCGGCCTGCGACCGGCTGCGCGAGCTCGTACTGGAGGACTTGGCGGAACTGCGGCACGTAGGCGTTGTCGTAATCCAGACCGTCATAGATGATGAGCCCGGCGCCGTAGTGCGCGTAGGCCTGGACGTAACCGCTCGCGCCTTTCCCATTGGTCGTGAGGAGGTGCCCACACCAATGCGGGTCGGTGCTGGTCATGATGTCGCTATCGCCAAGTTGTTGGAACTGGTTGGCGAGGAACGCCGCCGTGTCGAGGAAGTGGCGTGGATCCGATTCATCGGCGCCGAGCGTGTCGGATTCGACCAGCGTCAGCCGGCCGGATTTCTGACCGACGCGGCCGGTAGCCGAAAGCACCGGCGGATAGGGCAAGAACGAGTAATTCGCCGAGCTGCAACGGTCGGCGTCATGAATGATCAGCTTGTGTCCGGCCTGGACGAACGTGAGGATGGCGTCGCTTTGCCACGGCGCTAGCTCGAGTCCGATCCAGCAGGCGCTGTCGAAGACGACCGAGTCGACGCCCGCGAGGTCGGGGGAGTCGAACAATGGGGCCCATACCCGCGTGAACCGGTAACCGGGATAGCGCGAGGAGTCGTCGGGCCCGATGAATTGGTTCCCCGCCTGCGTGAGCACCGCAACCTTTGTGCGACCGGTACCATTGTCGGCAAACGTCCGGCACGACGGAACGCCGGCGATCTTGTAGAGAAGATACGGAAGCGCGAACGGTCCGTCGATACCCGTAAGCCTCGTCCCCTCCGCGTTCATCACTAGCGACCCGTTCGGCGCGGCGTCGTGAACGTACGCGACGCGACCGCCGCCGGCGATACCTCGCAACGTCACCCCCGGATTTCCGGCGCAGCTCGCGATCTGAATGTACGGGTCGTGCACGACGCTGCCGAACGCATTGAGGTCGGTGCCTTGCGCGATCGACTGTTTGACGTCGACGCTCGTCTTGAGGCGGCCGCGCACGGCGTCGATGGCGGGCGAATGCGCTGAATCGAAGAGTCCCTCGCGATAGAATGCCCCGGCGAAGTCACGAGCCTGGAGCGCGGCCGGCGCGAGGTTTCCGTAGGCAGCTACTTCGGCGATCGTCACAACGGCGTTCGACGGCGCATCGAGATGCAGCCTGATCCACCGCGCGCCGACCGGTGCAGCCGGCGCCAGCGTTTGTTCGCGTTGCGCATCGTCGCCGACGGCAACGCTGCCGACGTCGTTGAATGGGCCGTCGGGTCCGCCGGCCGAGACCGCGATGCGTGCGCTGCCGAGCGGGGCGGGTGACGCGCTGCCGAGCGGAGCGGGTGACGTGCTTCCGACGACCGCGATCCGAAGGGCAAACCGCTCGAGCATCGCTTGCCGCGGAAGTTCGAAGACGAACTCGTAGGGCGGTGGCGCGCCGCTCTTGGGCTTCCACGAGTCGCCGGTCAAGAGCCTCGCGGGATAGAGGTCGACCGCATTCGGCGGCCAAGCGCGGACGACCGCACCTTGGCTCCAACTCAGCAAGTTTACCGCCCCGCTCGCGGAGGGGAACGGTGTCGGCATCGGGAGCGGCGTCTGCAGCGAGAACGGCACGGCCGTCGGCGTCGCCGTCGGTGCGGGTGGCACGCTGACGTTCGCTGCTGCCGGCGAGGGCGACCCCGGAGGACTGGTCGCGGTGGACTCGGCCGACGGTGTCGGCGCCGGTTGAACGGTCGCAGCCCGTTTGCCGCAACCGCTCGACAGCAGCACGAGCGCGAGTCCCAGGCAGAGTAAACCGGCCGGGCCAAACCGACTGTCACGAGATGCGTGCCAACGCATTCTATCGGACATTCGCCATACGGCCGAACTTTCGACCCCTGATTGCCAGGTTCCGGCGAATTCGGCCTAGGCGGCCGGAACGCGCATCGTGAACGTCGCGCCGTTCCCGTACACCGACTCGGCGATCAGCGAGCCGCCGTGAGCTTCGACCAGATGTTTGGCGATCGCGAGGCCCAGGCCGGTTCCCGTGTGGTCGCGCGAACGCGAGCGGTCGACGACGTAGAAGCGCTCGAAGACGCGCGGCAGGTCCGCGAACGGGATTCCCACGCCCGTGTCGCGCACGCACAGCAGCGCATCGGCACCGTCCCGCTGCACTGCGACGACGACGCTCCCGCCCGGCGGCGTATGGCGCAGCGCGTTATCGACCAGGTTCACCGCGACCTGGGTGAGCGCGCCGCGCTCGGCATTGACCTGGACGGGCTCGGGCGCGTCGAGGTCGAGCTCGACACCAAGCGCGCCGGCGCGCTGCGCGAACGTGTTGACTGCCGACATCGCGACGTCGCCGAGATCGAAGCGTTCGCGGCGGAGCGGAACGGTCCCCGACTCCGAGCGCGCGAGTTCCAGGAGATCCTCGACCAGCCGGATCATCCGTTCGACCTCGTTTTGGATCTGCGGCAGGAACAGCGCGCGCGCCTCGACGTCGTCGTCCGAGACGAGTACCGTCTCGAGCATCAGCTTCATCGCCGAGAGCGGCGTGCGCAGCTCGTGCGAAACGTTGCCGATGAAGTCGCTGCGCATCTTTTCGGCGGCGAGAAGCCCGGTACGGTCGGCGGCGATCGCCATCGCGCCGTCCTCGTACGGCTGCGCGGTCACGCCGTAGTACCGCTCGCGGCCACCGCCGCCGAAGGCGACGTCACGCGTCTGCGTGTCGCCCGCGAGTGCCGCCTGGACCATGCGCTCGAGCTCGACCGATGGGACGACCTCGATCAGCGCCCGGCCCATCGCCCGCACGCGGTCCACGCCGAACAGCTCGCAGGCGGCGGCGTTGAAGACGCGCACCCGGCCGCGAGCGTCGACGGTGAATGCGGCGAACGGCAGCGCGTCGACCAGCCGGCCGGCAAGATCCGCGTCGCTATCGACCGCCAGCGGGGCGTCGCGCGGGGGCGCGGCACGATCGGTGCGGACCAAGCGCAGTGCGGCGTACGTCGCGATGATTCCGGCGAGCGCACCGAGCGATGCGGCGAGCGGATCGGCCGTGTTCGTCTACTCGCGAAACATGTAGCCACGGCTACGGACGGTGATGATATGGCGAGGGTTGTTGGCGTCGACCTCGATCTTCTCGCGCAGCCAGCGCACGTGCACGCTGATCGTTTGGTGCTCGCCCTCGAAGTCGTAGCCCCACACCTTCTCGAGCAGCATCTGTCGCGTCACGATGCGGCCGCGGTGCTCCATCAGCACGTGCAGCAGCCGGAACTCCTTCGGCGCCAGCGCGACTTCGCGCCCGCGGACGACGAGCCGCTGCCGCGACGGATCGATCGTGATCTCGCCGGCCGTGATCGAGTCGTCGCGCTCGTCGGCATCCACCTCGACGCGGCGCAGGCGCGCCTTGATGCGCGCCATGATCTCGCCCAGCGAGAACGGTTTGGTCACATAGTCGTCGGCGCCGAGCTCGAGGGCGAGAACCTTGTCGAACTCCTGGTCCTTCGCGGTCAGCATGATGATCGGGACGCTGGAGCTCTTGCGAATCTCCTTGCAGGCCTCGATCCCGTCTAGGAGCGGCAGCATGATGTCGAGGACGACGAGATCGGGGTGCTCCGTCTGCGCGAGCGTCACGGCGGTCCGGCCGTCACCGGCGGTCGTCACGGTGTAGCCGTTCTTCTCGAGGTTGTAGCGCAGCGAGTGCACGATCGCAGCCTCGTCGTCGACGAGGAGGATCTTCTTCTTCGTGCCGGCCGGCGCCGTCATGCGCGATCACCCTGCGCTTGCGCGGAGCCGGAGGCGTCGACCACGTCGAAGACGGCGCGCAGGCCGAAGGTCCGTTCGAACAGGTCGGCTTTCTCCATCGCCGCCTCGACTTCGCCCGAGGCGTCGCCGTCGGCCTGCGCCGAGACGACGACGATCCCGCCCTCCGGCGTCGCGGCGACGTCGGTGACGACCCCGAGGTGGCGGATGTCGAGGCCGTCGGCGATCCGCAGTAACGCGGCCAGCACGTCCACGCGGCGGCGGTCTTCCGGCGCGAGCGCGGCGTACTCCAGGTGCGACGGCTTCGGCATCGCCTTGCGGTAGTAGCGCGCGATCTGTGCGACCAGCTCGCGCTCGTCGTCACGCCAACCCTCCAGCGGCGTGTTGCGGATCAAGTAGGCCGCGTGTTTGTGGTGCGCGCTCTCCGACACGAAACGGCCGATGCCGTGCAGCATCGCGGCCGCCCACAGCAGATCCCGATCGGCCGGCGCGAGGTTGTGCAGCGGCGCGAGTCGTTCGAACAGCACCAGCCCGAGGCGAGCGACGTGCCGCTGATGGCCGCCGAGGTGCTCGTAGCGGCGCGCGACCGCTTCGACCGCCTCGACGCGCCTCGCGCGCTCGTCGCCGAGGCGCTGCGCCAGCGCCCGGTCGCGCTGCGCGAGATCGACCACCACGCCATCGCGCAGCGCGCGTTCGCACACGATGATCTCGTCGCGGCCGAGCAGCGCCAGGGCGCGGATCAGCACCGCATTCCCCGCGACGATGATGTCGGCTCGGCGCGGGTTCATCCCCGGCATCCGCCGCCGCTCCGCCTCGCCCATCACCAGCATTTGGCGCTGCAACGTCTCCAGGCGCGCCCGCGAGAGCGCGTACCCGTGGACCCGCTTGACCGCCAGACCGCGCTGCGCGGCGTCGACCGCGGCCAGCCCCATGATCGTCCCCGACGTGCCGAGTGCGAGATCGAGCTGATAGTGCCGGATCCGTTCGGCGAGCGGCCCGAGCACCTCGGTGACGTGCGCGTCGAGCGCACGCGCGGCGCGCAGCGGATCGCGCTTGCCGCGCAGGTACGCGTCGTACAGGCGAAGACTCCCGAGCTTCACCGAGTCGACGAGGTACGGGTGATCGCCGTCCGCGACGACGAACTCGGTCGAGCCGCCGCCGATGTCGATGATGCAGGCGACGCGGTCGTAGAGCGGATACCCGTTCGCGACGCCGAGGTGGATCAGCCGGGCCTCCTCGCTGCCGTCGAGGATCTCGAGTTTCACGCCGGTACGCTCTTCGACCATGTCGCGAAAGTCGGTGCCGTTCTCCGTTTCGCGCACTGCGGAGGTCGCGACCGCCCGCACGCGCCGTGCGCCGCGCTCGTGCGCCGCCTGGGCGAAGCGCGCGATCGCCTCGACCCCGCGTTCCATCGCCTTGCGCGAGAGCCGCCCGCGCTCGAGCGCGTCTTCGCTGCCGAGCCGCACCATCTCGCGCGCTTTGTAGACGACGCGCGAGGTGTCGAAGGCGGAGTCCAGCTCGACGACGATCAGGTGGATCGAGTTCGTCCCCACGTCGATCGCCCCGAACAACATGGGGGTCAGGCTTTCTTTCGCACTTTTACGCCCGCGGCGCGTTCGTAGAACTGCGCGACCGACGTGTAGTCGTCGCGGCCGTGACCCTCGCCGGAGCTCGCCGTGTAGAGCTGGTAAGCGAGTGATGAGGCCGGCATCGGAACGCCGATCGCGCGCGCCGAGTCGAGCGCGGCGGCGAGATCCTTGCGCAGCAGGTCGAGCATGAACCCGGGCGCGTGCGAGCCGGCCAGCCAGCTCTGCGGGAGCCAGTTCTGCAGCAGGTAGTTCGAGCCGGTCGCCGTCCCGATCACGGCCAGCGTCGCATCGATGTCGGCGCCGGCCTTTGCGGCGAACGTCAGCGCCTCGATGTTGGCGATCATCGTGTTCGAGATGATGATCTGGTTGACGAGCTTGACCACCTCGCCCATCCCGACGCCGCCGACGTGGTTCGGCGTCCCCATCGCGCGCAGCACCGGCTCGGCGTCGCGCACGTCCTCGTCCGAGGCGCCGACGATGATGGTGAGCTTCCCGGTCTTCGCGCGTGCCGTGCCGCCGGAGACCGGAGCGTCGACGAAGCGAAACCCGGCGGCGCGCAGGCGGCGGTCGAACTCACGCGTCGCAACCGGCGAGATCGTCGACATGTCGATGAACAGCGTCCCGGGGGCTGCGCCATGCGTTGCGCCGTGCTCGCCGAAGAGCGCCTCGTCGACCTGCGGCGCGTCGGGGACACAGGTGATCACACACGCGCTGGCCCGCGCGACGCCGGCCGGATCGGTACCGTCCCGCGCGCCGAGCGCGACGAGGCGCTCGACCGGTTCGCGATTGCGGTGCGCGCACACGGTGAGCGCGAATCCGGCGCGCAGCAGCGACGCCGCCATCGGCTCGCCCATCGCGCCGACGCCGATGAACCCGACCGTGTTCTCCATACGAGCCGCTCGCGTACGTCGCACGGGACGCGGCGGCCTGCGAACGAACCTGGTGCGCCGTGCGAAAGCTCCAGGCGTTCGTCCGGCTCACGCGGCCGCTGTTTCTCTACGGCGGCTTCGCGGGGATCGCGCTCGGCGCCGCGGTCGCGGCGTGGTCCGGACGACGGCTCGACCTTGAAACCTATCTCTGGGCGCAAGCGCTTGTCACGGCGTTCCACGTGATGGCGCACTATGCGAACGACTACTTCGATCGCGAGTGCGATGCCGGAGCGCGGCGCACCGCGTGGTCCGGCGGGAGCGGCGTGCTCGT
>OCZT010001516.1_pt1 | contig 24063 bp, 17 predicted proteins | sample 1539031 | NCBI WGS metagenome assembly OCZT01 (sample SAMEA3539308, study PRJEB22396) | soil metagenome | biome: tundra; feature: field; material: soil | place: USA | collected 2010-05 | depth 0.15 m | reverse complement strand
CCGTGGTCTCCTCGCGCGGTGACGGCGCCACGCTCGACTCGCTCGTGATCCTGTCACAGGACGTGCATGCGATCTTCGGCGGCGTCGTGCCCGAGATCGCGTCGCGGGCGCACCTGGCGGCCATCGCGCCCGTCGTGAAGCGCGCGCTTGCGGAGGCGTCGTGCCCGCTCGATCGGGTGGACGCCGTCGGCGTGACGAACGGACCGGGGCTCGTCGGTGCGTTGCTGGTCGGCGTGAGCTTCGCGACGTCGCTGTCGGCGTCGCTCGGCGTGCCCGTCATCGGCGTCAACCATCTCGAAGGCCACCTGTTCGCGACCTCGCTCGAGGACGGCGCCGCGGCTCCCCCCTTCGTCGCCCTGCTCGTGAGCGGCGGCCACACGCTGCTGCTCGACGTGCCGGCGTGGGGCGACTACCACCTCCTCGGCGCGACTCGCGACGACGCCGCCGGCGAAGCGTTCGACAAGACCGCGAAACTGCTCGGCCTCCCGTATCCCGGTGGCCGGCACATCGAAGCGCTCGCGAAGCTGGGCGATCCGTCGCGCTTCCGCTTCCCGCGCCCGATGCTCCACGGCGGCCAGCGAGCCGGCGACGTGGATTTCTACGACGTGTCGTTCAGCGGTCTCAAGACCGCGGTGCTGCACGCGGTGCGGGACGCGGAGCGACGCGGTGCGCTCGACGAGGAGCGACCGCACCTCGCACGCGCCTTCCAGGACGCGCTCGTGGAGACGCTCGCCGCGAAGACTGTCCGGGCCGCAGTGGCGAAGGCGCGCTCACGCATCGTCCTCGGCGGAGGTGTCGCGTGCAACGCGTCGCTCGTGAACGCCGTGCGGGAGCGGGCCGCCGCCGAGCTCGGGAGCGCCGCGGCGGTGTTCGCGCCGGGACCGCGTCTGGCGACCGACAATGCCGCGATGATCGCGCGTGCCGCGCTCTTCCATCTCGAGCGGGGCGAACGTTCGGAGCTTTCGCTGAGCGCCTTCGCGTCGATGCCGCTCGCAGGCGGCCGCTGATCAGCGCGGCTTCGTTTCGCTCTCGATCTCCTTCTCGAGCGTCGACACACGGTCCTGCAGCCGCCGCGCCGTGGCCTGCAGTTCGGCGAGCCGCGAGGCGACTTCGGGCGGCACGGTCTCGCCGTCCTCCGCCTCCTCGTCCGTCGACGGCTTGAAGTGGCTCCAGAGCGCGAACAGCAGGAGGAGAACCAGCACGCCCTGCGCGGCCAGCGTCTCGACGGTCGGATAGAGCCCGATGAGGTCGGCGTGCGGGAACCCGGGGATCACCGTGCGCCCGACGACGTTCGCCTCCTGCAACTCCTTGATCCCCGTGCCCGCAAACACGAGCGCCATGTAATAGAGCAACGCGCTGGTCACCGCAAAGAACGGACGGAGCGGAATCCCCAGGCCGAACCGCCAGAACAGCGTGAAGATCAGCGCGAGCGCGGCGCTCCCCGAGAGCAGACCGATGGATACCGGCACGACGATGTCGCCGCCCCGTGTGAATAGCGCCTGGTAGAACAACACGGTCTCGGCGCCCTCGCGGAACACGGCAAGGAACGCGACGAAGGCGAGCGCGAAGATGCCGCCGTGCGAGAGCGCCGCGTTCACCTTGTCGCGGATGAACTTCTGCCACTTCGCCGACTCGACCTTCGACAGCAGCCAGTAGCTCACCGAGAACAGCACCACCACCGCGATGAGCATCGTGACACCCTCGATCGTGTCCTGGCTGGCGGGCACGTGCTTCAGGATCGTGCTCAGGAGCACCGCGAGGACCACGCTGGCGCCAACACCCACGCCCGCGCCCCACCAGATGTCGCGCAGCCGCGCCCGGTTGCCTGTCTTGATCAGAAACGCGACCACCGCACCGAGCACGAGGATCGCCTCGAACCCTTCCCGCACGATGATCACGAACGACTCGAGAAAAACGCCCCACATGGTGGACGTCGGCGTGGACAGTTCCAGGATCGCCGGCATCCCCGATTCGATCTTCCTGCGCTCCGCGTCCGCCGCGCCGATGTCTCCCGCCTTCAGCGCGCCCTTGAAGTCGGCGAAGTGCCGCTCCATGTCCGCGACGAGGCCCGGGTTCCGCATGCGCGCGGGACCCTCGAGCGGCTCGAACGCGATGTAGGCATCAAAGGCGAGATCACCCGCATCCGCCGGGCGCGACGCGCGCGCCGCGGTCAGCGCATCGTCCACGAGCCGTCCCACGCGACGGGCCACGTCGCTTGGCGAGGGCGTTTCGCCGGCGGCCGAATTGGCCGGAGCTCCGACGACGCGGACGGCGCGCAACGCGGCCACCAGTTGCTTCGCCTCGGCGGGTGAGAGCCGGGCCCCGTCGAGAAACCGGGTCGCGGTGTCGCCGGCCGTGACGGCCGCGACGATCTGCGAGTCGTTGCGCTCGGCCTGCCACGCGAATCGCGCGAACTCCGGCGGCGAGGCCGACGCGCACGACGCGCATCGCGCCGCGAGCAGCTTGGCGCCTGCGGCACGGTCTGCGTCTGTGGCGCGCAGCGAGCCCACGTACGTCGCGACCGCCCAGCGATCGTCCGGCGAGAGCGTTGCCGCCCAGGCCGGCATCAGGGTTCCCGCGACTCCCACCGAGATGACACGATAGACCAGCGCGGGCGAGATACCGCGCATCGTTTCCGGACTGCCGATCGGGGTCGGTCGCGGCGTGATCCCGCTCGCCCGTGGACCGTCCCCGGCCCCGCTCGGACCATGGCACGGAACGCAATTCAGTTCGAAGATCGTCTTGCCGCGGGCGATGTCGATGGCGTGCGTCGGCAGGTCGAGCGCGCCCTCGACGCCGAGCGCGACCACGAACGTCCCGTGATATCGGGCAAGTTCGGCGGGGGTGACGCGCCGCTGGGCCGCGGCCATCAGCGAGTCGAGCGCCGCACGAACGGCCGGCGCGTTCGGCGAGTTCAGCCGCAAGGCGACCCCTGCGGCATCCTTGAGGAATCCCGTCACCTCGTCGAGCTCGGAAGACGCGATGATCTTGCCCGTGGCATCGACTCCCTTCGCGTACTCCTCCACCGCGACGCCGACGATCGACGACAACCGCTTGGCGGGCGGCTCCTGGGCACCCAGCACCTGAGCCGCCAGGGCGGTGGCGGCGAGCAACCAGCGGCGAACGAGGGGTCGGTGAACCATTGCCTATAAAAATACTCGGATTAGCCCCGCGGTAGCTACTACGCTCGCTCCAGGACGACCGTGGCGGCTGCGGAGGCATCCGTGTGCGTCAGCGACACCCAGACATGCTCGACGCCCAGCTCCCGAGCGCGGGTGTCGGCGCGACCCGACAGGTTCAGCGTCGGAGCGTGACCCGCGCGGGCCACGACCTCGACCTCCCGCCAGCCGATGAGGCGGGCGTCGTCGGACCCGGCAAGTGCCTTGAACGCGGCTTCTTTGGCGGCAAGCCGGGCGGCGAGGTGCATTGCAGGACGCGAGCGAGCCATCGCGTAGGCCACCTCGGCGGGCGTGAACAACCGCTCGAGCACACGCCGCCCTTTTGCGTCGAGCAGGCGCTCGACGCGGGCGATGTCCACGAGATCGATGCCGATGCCGGCGATCATATGGCGCGTGGGAGCATGGGTCGTATCATGAACCGTTCCTCACGACGAACAGCTTGAGCCGGAGCGTCTTCGATCCGCTGCGCGCTATCACGACGTACACGCCGTTGGCGACGCGTCCCGCATTGAGATCCCAGGGCACATTGCCACCGGTAGTCACGCCCGTCTTCCAGACCAGCCGGCCGCTGAAATCGTAGGCCTGAAGGTCTCCGGTCGCGGTCCCGAACGGCCAGGAAAAATACACGATGCCGTGATGGACCGGGTTTTCGGATGGCCGGAGCACAATCGTGCCCGTCGCCACGGTGGTGGTGACGGCGCCGTGCGAGACCGCGGCGATCTCGTCGAGGCCCCACGACAAGCCGTTCGACACGAAGTCGAACACGAGGTTCTTTCCCTTCACGCCGCCGATGGTGACCTGTTCCGGATAAAACAGCGGCGCGAACCCTTCGAGACGCATCACGCGCTGGAAGGTCGCGCCACCATCGACCGAGAGATTCACGTCGCCGTACGGAAGCTCCGAGAATCCGCTTCCTCCGTATCGCGTCCAGAAGACGAGCGAGACGGTGTCGGTGCTCGCCGGCACCGCGATGACCGGCGATTTCAGGTCGCCCCCACCCGTCGTGAACCACGAGTACTTCCCGGCCACCGCTGCGCTGGAATCGTGGCTGAACTGGGTGGCGGTCCAGCCGGTCTCGGCGGGCTCGGCGCCGTTGATGGCGAGCACGTTGAAGCTGGCGGTCTGTCCTCCGGCGCTGATGGTCAGGCTCGTCGGCCGCGTAGCCGTCGCGGCGACGAGGCGGCGCGTGTACTTCCCGGCATCGGTCGTGTCGAGGCGAAACGTCAGCGGATTCGGCGCGGCGATCGAGGCACCCGACGCCGCCGCGGCCGGAACGGTGGCCTGAATGGCCGGCGACACGCTCTCGAGGACGACGCGATCCGCGTGATAGAACGTGGTGGGGCTGTGGTAGCCGAGCGGATCGCGCGCGCTCTCGATCGCGTCGAGGGCGAACGGCAGGTTGTCGTTGAACAACTGCTGCAGCTGCGCCTCGTCGTCGGCGAACGCGAACCCGTAGTACGAGCTGTTCTGGTATCCGCTGGTGATCTCGGGCGTGAACGACAGCGTGCCGTACTTCGCGGATGCCCAATCGTTGTACTCGCCGTTGGTGGTGTACAGCGTCCACGCCGTGTTTGGCGAGTCGTACGTGCGGGACGACCCCGGGAGATTGTCCTGCACCGCGCTGCGCTGGTTCGTTCCCGCGAGGGTGCGGTACACGGGCAGGTCGGCGGAGAGCTGGCCGTACACGGCGCTTGGCGAGAAGAGGAGCAGACCCGCGTAGCTGTGATAGCTGACCGAGATCACCGGCGGGTGCGCCGCGTGGAATGCCTCGACGTTCCGCGTCTCGATCTCCGACGCCGGTGACGGGCCGCGGTAGATGTCGGAGGTCGGATCGGGCGACGAGCCGACGTCGTCGAGCCCCCAGTTCTGCCGGTGATTGCGGTTCAGGTCCACGCCGACTGCGCCGCCGGCCTGCGGCGATCGCGTCTTTCGCCAGAGGCGGTCGTTCGTGAAGGTGTATTCGTAGCCGTCGGGATTGGCGACGGGCAGAATCCAGATGTCGCGCGCCTGTACGAGCGAATCGACGCGCGCGTTCGAGCCGGGCGGCGCCGCGAGATACTTGATGAGGCGGAGCGCCATCTCGGTCGCGGCCCACTCACGCGCGTGGTACGTGGCCATGAAGAGGACATTCGGCCGCTGCGGGCTGTCGTCCTTGGGGCCGATCTTCACCGCGATCATCGGCCGTCCCTGGTACGAAACGCCGATGGTGTCCACGGAGACGAGCGGGTTGTGCTTCCCCATCGAATCAATGAAGGAGCGGATGCCGCGATTCGGGTCGTCGTAGTCGCGATACACCTGTGTCGACGCAATCGCTTGCGCACCGATCCTGACGGCGGCAGCGGCGCCCGGTACGCTCATCTCGGTTGGATGCCAGCCGCGCGCCTCCATTTTCACGAGCTGAGGCTGATCGGCCACGACGATCGGCGTCCCGCGCTCGGAACCCACCACGTCGAACCCGTGCGCGCGGAGCGACTCGGCTGCGACCCCGGGCACCCGCACCGTCACGTGCTGTGCCTGCGCGGGAGCGGCGACCGCGGCAACGCCGAACATCGCGATCACGGCCGCTCCACGCGCCGCGCCCCGCTTCGTGCGCCTCGCCGGCGGGCGTGGGCCTAGCTCGGGCTCGATCATGAACCAGAACCGGTCCGCCGCGTCGAAGAGCGACTGCACCGCGTCGACCCACGCGCGCCATGTCTCGTCACCGGGCGCGTCGCCCTCGGCCCGCACGCGCGCGGCGGCACGCTCCAGGGCCGGAATTCCGGAGAGCACGCACCCGGCCTGGTCGGTCAGCCGAGCGACGAGCGCGCGCCGGTCCGGCCCGTCCTTTGGCACGCGCGCCACGGCCATCGAATCAATCGAGGACTGCCAAGCCCGCTGCAACCGAGCGGCGTCGAACGCGGCCACGCTGGCGCGCACACTCCGGCCCTGCTCCGCCAGCTTGCGCGCGGTGAGCAGCGGGCCGAACACGAACGCGTGCTCGGCGCGCCCCAGTCCATTGGCGGCGGCAAGACCGCGCAAGGCGCGTGTGAACTCGGGCAGGTCGTAGTCCGCGAGACTGGAAGGATCGCGGCGCATACCGTCAGGCATTGGCGTCGTAACGATAGTCGCCCGCCAGCTCCCGGTCGCAGAGCGCGGCTCGCCGGCCGGTTCGTGCCTCGAAGCGCGCGACGAAATCCTGCAGGCGCTCGGGCGTGAACGCCGCGCGCGGCAGGCCCGATCCGGCAATCGCCGCTTCGATCGCCGCGGGCTCGCCTTCGATCTCGACGAGCGCGTCCATCCTCGGATACTGTTCGATGCGAACGACGGCGCCGCAGAGCTCGAACTGCGAGATGTTCCGGTGGACCTCGCGGATCACGACGTAGCCGAGCCGGTCGAGTACCCGTACAAATGCGTCGGGGTCGCCGATGCTGCTGCTGAGTTCTTCACGAACCTTGTACCCGTCGACGAGCGTGGTGGGCCCTTTCCAGTCAAAACTCGCCCGTGAGCACTCGGCGCCGGTGAACGCGCGCAGCCGAAGCACGTGGTCGCGCGAGAGCAGCGCGCGATCCGGGGTGTCGTACATGGAGTCGCACAGCCGTCCCTCGAGCGCAAGCACCGCGCCAGCCGCGCGCAGCACCGCGACGGTGCAGCCCGGATCGGGGACGACACTCTTGAGTTCGACCTCACGCATCGACGATCGCCCGCACGATGGCCGCGGTGTCCGTGAGGTCCTGAAACACCGCGTGCGGCGCGCACGCCGTGAGTGCAGCCGCGTCATAGTGGCCGGTCGCGACGGCGATCGCGCGGGCGCCGATCCCCCTGCCACAGGCGACGTCGCTCGGCGTGTCGCCGATGATGACGCACGCGTCGCCTCCCAGCGGGCGACCGATGTGCGCGCTCGCACGATCGCGAGCTATGGCCGGGAGATCGTGCCGGTGCTCGCCGTCGCTGCCGAACGCGCCGACGGAAAAGCGCGCGAAACGGATTCCGGCCGCTCGCAACTTCCGTTCGGCCCCCTCGACGAGGTTGCCGGTCAGGAGCCCGAGGACGATGTCGTCGCGGGCCTCGAGCGCATCGAGCAGCTCCGGCACGCCCGGAAGCAGTGCGACGCCGTGGTCGTCGCGTTCCAGTTCCGTCACGAGCTCCAGAAGGTAGCTCGCGAGCACGCGATCCATCAGCGCGTTCACGGCGGCATCCGCGAACCCTGCGAGGCGCATCGCCTCGCGGACGATCTGTCGGTCCGTCTTGCCGTCGTATCGGTGACCGGGCGGACCGCTCGTGCCGATGTGCGCCGTGAACGCGCGTTCCATGGCCCTCCGGCCCGCGCCGTTCGTCCAGAGCAGCGTTCCGTCGATGTCGAACAGCACGACCTTCATTCGCCGTGCGCCGGTTCCGGCGCGGACGGCTGTCGCGTGAGCAGCAGCCCGCCCAGCACGGCGCCTGCGCCGATGCCCTGCATGAGCGTCGGCGTCTCGCCGAGCAGCGGCCACGAGACGGCCAGCGCCACCACGGGCTGGAGATTCGAGAACATGGCCGTGCGCGTCGATCCGATGACGCGCACGCCGCGATACCAGAACAGGTACGCGATCCCCATGCTCCCGACGCCGCTGTAGAAGATCGCGCCCCAGGTGAGCGGCACGACCGCCGACCAGTGCGCGCGCAGAATCGCGGGCGTCGCGATGACGAGCATGGGTATGGTCCCGCCGATGAGCGACCACGTCGCGACCTGGATGCCGTCGATGCGATGCGTGTACGGGCGCACGAGATGCGTGTAGAACGACCAGCACACGACCGACGCAAGGATGAGCAAGAGCCCGAACGCCGACGAGTGTCCCTCGCTCGAGCTCGCGGAGCTGACGATCACGAACGCGATGCCCGCGATCGAAAGCGCGATTCCCCACACGGCGCGGAGATTCACGCTCTCGACGCCCATCATGCGTCCGACGACCGCGATGACCGCCGGACTCGCCGCGACCACCAGCGACGCGGTCCCCGCCCGAGTCAACGCGAGCCCGTTGATGAAGAACGCCTGGTAGATGCCGGTGCCGAGCGTCCCGAGCAGCATCAGCGCACGAATGTCGCGCCATGGCAGTGCCGGCGCGCGTCGGGACCCGAGGATCACCAGCATCGCGACGGAGCCCACCGCCAGCCGCACGCCATTGTAGGCAAGCGGTTCCAGGACATCGGTGCCGTACTTCATCACGGCGAAGTTCATGCCCCAGATGATGGACATGAGCACCAGCAGTCCTTCGGTGATCAGGACGTTTTTCCGCGCGGCGGGCATCCACAAAAGTAACCACAGGCCATAGTCGGCAGACGACGGACGGCGGACGGCAGCTCACCATCATGCGGCTCCGGCGTCCTTCCCTGCCGTCTGCCGTCTGCGCTCTGCCGTCTGTAGTTTCCAGTATGCACGTTTCCTTCGCTCTCTTCGCCGACGCCGCGAACATCTCGCAGGAAGGCAAGCTCAACATCCTGGGCGTGTTCGACGCGCTGCAAATCGGCAGCCTGCCCGCGGTGCACCCGCGCGCGACGCTCGTGATCCGGCTCAAGGCCGCGGAGGGCGACGAGGGCATGCACACGCTCGCCTTCGGCTGGATGGGGCCGGGCGGCGAGGAGATCTGGTCGTCGTCGGGCGAAATCGAGGTGGGGACGCCACCCCCCGGCTCGTACGAGGTCGACATCCCGGTGATCGCGGCCATCGACCTTCCGCTGCGGCAAGCCGGCGCGCACACGATGCGCGTCGAGCTCGACGGCGAGCTGCGGGCGGAGATCTTCCTGCACGTAAGGGTGGGAGCGCCGGTGGCGCCGATGAGCGGCCTCGTCAGCTGACTCGCCTCTCCCCTCTGGTCTCGCCCCTCGCCGCTCTCCTCGCCACTCGCCCCTCGCCTCTGCCTTTCAGACGTCGGCCAGCCCGGGTATGCCGTCCCTTCCCCGCGCCTGCTTCACCGCCCTCACGATCGCTTCTTCGAGGGCCGCCACCGCCGCCACCTCCGCCTGAAGGAGCGGTGCGTGCCGCCCTTCCATCGGCGACACCGCGAAGATCAGGTCCCCGTCGAAACTCGTCCCCGCGGGTCCGATGCGCCGGTAGTACGCGGCGCCCGCCGCGCGCGCGACCTGCTGCAGCTCGAGCTTGCTCAGCGCGACATTCAGCGCGACCACGGCAAGCGTTGTGTTCGCGCCGGCCCCGAATCGTCCGCTCGCGGCTCCCGTGTTGATCGAGCGTTCGACGTCCGATGGCACGCCGTTCGCATCGCGGGGACCGGCGATGATCGTGCCATCCACGTCGCGCACGTGCCCGAACGCGTTCACCGCGACGAAGGCCGCACACATCACGCCCGCGGGTCCGTCATCTCCCGCGAGGCCGACTCCGAAGCCCCCCTTCATCGCACGCGCGGCTCCCGCGGCTTTCCCGACCGTGCAACCCGTTCCCGCGCCGACGCTCCCCTCCTCGATCGCGCCCGTCGTCGCTTCTTCACACGCACGATAGGCCATCTCCGGCGTGGGCCGCGCGCCGAAGCGGCCGAGCGGCGCGAGGTCGAACAGCACCGCGGCGGGCACGATGGGCACGACTCCGCCCGGAACCGCGAAGCCGCGCCCGCGCTCCTCCATCCAGCGCATCACTCCCGCAGCGGCGTCGAGCCCGTACGCGGAACCGCCCGTGAGCATGACGGCGTCGACGCGATCGACGAGCGCCGACGGATCCAGCAGGGCGAGTTCGCGCGAGCCGGTCGCGCGTCCGAGCACGTGCGCCGACGCCCGCAGCGGCGCGTCCACGCCGCGAACCACCGTGAGTCCCGTACCGCCGGCCGCGTCGGTCGCGTGTCCGACCGCGAGGCCGAAGCCGCGACCGTCGAGTTGCGCGCGCGGGTTCACGCCGCGGGGGGCTCCACCGCGATTCCTTTCGCCGTGCACTCCTTGCAGTACTCCACGCCGCGCAGGGTGCACATGAGGCAGATGAACGTGCCGCAGCCGAGGCACGGGTATCCCTCCGACGCCCGCTCGGTGTGGCCGCACGCCCTGCAGACCATCGCTTCCTTGTCAGTCACTGGCGCCTCCGGAATCACGCATCACGAGCGTGGCTTGTCGGGCAGCTCGTACTCCTTGATCTTCTTGATGAGCGTCGCGCGCGAAATTCCGAGTTCCCTCGCCGCGTGCGTGCGGTTGTGCGCGTTGGCCTTCAGCGTGCGATCGATGTGCGCCTTTTCCACGTCCGCAAGCGAGCGCGGCACATGGTGCGCAACGTCCGCGCCGCTCGCGCCCTGCACCTCGCGCGGAAGGTGGCCCAGCTCGATCCTGGGCTGGCCGCGCGCCACCAGCATGGCCCGCTCGAGCACGTTGTGCAGCTCGCGGATGTTCCCCGGCCAGGAGTAGCGCAGGATCGCCTCGAGCGCGTCGTCGGCGAGCGTCGGCGGCGCGCCGGCCATGGTGGGCGCGAGTTCGTCGAGCAGGCGGGCGGCGAGGTCCACGAGATCCTCCCGCGCACGCGCGCGAAGCGGCGGCAGGTTGATCGGCATCACCGACAACCGGTAGTACAAGTCCTCACGGAACCGTCCGGCGGTGACCTCGTTGACGAGATCGCGACTCGTGGCCGCGATCACTCGTACGTTCGGCGCGATCTCAGTCGAGCCGTCGTGTCGCCGGAATCCCTTTCGTTCCAGCACACGCAGCAGCTTGGACTGCAGGTGCGGCGGGAGGTCGCCGATCTCGTCGAGGAACAGCGTGCCGCCGTCGGCGATCTCGACGAGACCGCGCCGTGTCGGCCCTCCCGTTCCGTCGGTCGACGACTCGACGCCGAACAGATCCGAATCGAGCGACTCGGCGGAGGGCGCGGAGCAGCTCGCCTGCACGAACGGCTTGGCCGAGCGGGGGCTGTGCGCGTGCACGAGCTCCGCGACGCGTCCCTTCCCGGATCCGTTCTCTCCCACGATGAGCGCCGTCGTGCGGTCGCTCTCGGCCAGCAGCGCGATCTGGGCGGCAAGCTCGCGCATGGGCGCCGACGACCCGAGCAGCAGGTCCGGTCCGTTGCCGCGCCGATCCGAGAGATACCGATTCATGCGGCGGAGCGACGCCTTCTCGAGCGCACGCTCGGTTGCCGCGGCCAGATGGCTCAGGTCCACCGGCTTCGTGAGGAAGTTCTCGGCGCCGCGGTGCATCGCGTCGACCGCCATCTGCACGTGACCGTACGCCGTGACCATGATGACGACGGGGTTGTCGTCGCGAATCCGCGAGAGCACGTCGAAGCCCGTCATGTCGGGCAGGCGCACGTCGAGCAGCACCAGGTCGGGCCGTACCCGCTGGTACGCCTCGATCCCCTCGGCCCCGGTGTGAGCCTCGGTCACCACGTGGGCGCCGTCATGGCGGAAGAACGTCGCGAACGCCGACGCGATCGCGACTTCGTCGTCGATGATGAGGATGCTGGCCATCTGCTACTCGCCGCTTTGTGAGGGAGGCGCAACGACGGGCAACGAGACCTCGAATACGGCACCGCGGCCGGGCTCGGAAACCAGCTGCAGCGTGCCGCCGTGCTCTCGCACGATGCCGAAGCTGATCGAGAGCCCGAGCCCGGTGCCGGCGCCGCGGGGCTTCGTCGTGTAGAACGGATTGAAAATGTGCGGAAGATGCTCGGGCGCAATACCGGGACCGTTGTCGCCGATGGTCGCCACGAGCCGCCCGCCGCGCAGCGCCGTGCGAACCGTGATGCGGCGCTCACCGGAAAGCGCGGTTACCGCCTGCTCGGCGTTCGACAACAGGTTGATGAAGACTTGCTGGAGCTGGAAGGGGTCCGCCCAGGTGACGGGAAGGTCGGGGGCGAAGATCACTTCGAGCGCGACCTGCTGCAGCTTCATCGGATAGCGACGAAGCTCGATGGAATCCTGCAGCACCTGGTTCAGCTCGGTGCGCATGCGTTCCGACGGGCTGTTCCGGGCGAAGGTCAGAAGCTTTCCGACGATGCGCGCCGCCCGCTTGGCCTCGCGCACGATGGTGTCCACCGCGGTCCGCGACTGATCGTTGGCCGTGGGTTCCATCTGCAGGATCTGTCCGTAGGCGAGTATCCCGGTCAGCGGCGAGTTGAGCTCGTGCGCGACCCCGCCGACGAGTTCGCCGAGCGCTGCGAGCTTCTCGCGCCGGACCGCCTGTTCGAGCAGCGCGCGCTCCTCGGTCACGTCGCGAATGATCGCCAGGACGCCCTGCACCCCGCCGGAATCGAAGAGCGGCGCCGTGATGATCGTGGCGATCCGCTCGACGCCGTCCGCCCGGGCAAACGTCATCTCGCGTCGTTGACGATGCCCATCGAGCGTGTCGGTGAACAGCCGCCGGAGCTCGACGCGCTCGCCGGACGGTACGATCTCGGTGAAGTGCGTGCCGAGCAGCGCCTCGCGACTGCGGCCCATGACCCGTTCGAGCGCGCGATTGACCGACGTGAAGTCGCCCTTCTCATCGAGCGTGCAGATCGCATCTTCCGCGGACTCGACGATGACGCGATATCGCTCGGCGAGCGCGGGGAACTCCGTCCCGTCGTCGACCGTCATCGCACCGGCGCCGGCCGGTCGGCACGGTGGGGCGAGGCCGCGCGCATGCTCAGAATCGCCAGAGCCGGAAGAGGTCAACGCCGTATTGCCGGGGTGTCGGCGCGAAGCCGCGTGCGCTCGCATCGCGGGTGCACAGCACTGCGCTCGTCGGCGGTTCGATTCCGAAGGAGAGCGTCCACGCGGCGGAGAGCTGGTAGTCGACCTTGACGCCGATCGCGTCGGCGAAGGTAAGCGGATCGCTGGAACCGGTGCCGCCGCCGACGAGCTGGCCCACCTGGCACAGGCCGTAGTCGAGCCGGATGAGCGTCTTCTCGCCGACCTGCCGCGAGCAGTTGAAGCGCGCACCGGAGAGGATGCCGCCGCTGCGGTCGCCTATCCGTCCCTGCGCCGCGTCGTACTGGCCCGCGCTGAACTGCGACTCGTCGCAGAGCCCGGTGTTGATCCGATATCCGCTGCTCAGGAGCACGTTCGCCGCGGTCGACGTATAGTCGCCGGTCGGGCCGCCGATCTGGCTGCTTGGCTGTCCCGTCGCGAGATAGCTCACCAGGTCCGCGCTCGAGACGCGCTGTGAATCCGGGCTCGACAGTTCCACCCTCGGCGCGAGCAGCGTGCCGCCGAGATGGACGCGCACCCGCACGTCCGGACGCGCCCCAAATTGGCTCGACTGCCGGACCGTATAGACCGCGTTGATGTTGAGTGCGCCGTTGAGATCCTGGTCGCCGAAAAAGCGCACGTCCCCGTTTTCCACGGTGAACGTACGTGACACGAGCGGAGCGATGTTCAGGCGATAGGTGCCGCGCACGGTTTGCAGCGTTCCGTCGAGGGCGAGCTGCACGCGTCCGGCGGTGCGGCCGCGCTGCGAGCGCCCGCTCGCGATCGTCACCTGGCCGCCGAGATTGATGTTCGCCTCCGCCGACCTGAGCCAGACTTCCTTCCCCATCTGGACCGTCAGGCTGTCCACCGTGAGGTTGCTGATGATCGACAGGGGCGGTGCCGGAAGCAGGCGGCGGTCCTCGAACGCGGACGTGTCCACGACCCTGTAGAACTCCGGATCGTCGAGGGAAATCAGGTGTTTCTGCATCAGCTCCGGAATGGAGATGGTGCCGCGATCGACGATCAGCGAGCCGGTAAGCGTCGCGTCGTCGCTGCTCCCCTTGAGGCCAAGGTCGCCGGTAAGGTCGAGCGTGGCGAATCGCGCCTTGTCGATCACGTTGAAGCTCTGCGCCGACAGCTTGAGATCGTAGGTCGGCTTCTGGATGTCGCGGAACCCTACCGTGCCCGAGAGCTCGCCCGTCGCCGGTTTCGTCTTCCCGCTGTGGGCGCTGACGCGCCCGGCGATGTTGTCGCCCTTGAACCCAACGTTGGCCTCGAGCCCGGTGAGGTGAACGGCGCCGAGCGGCTCCAGCGACAGTTCGCCGTCGTGGACGACGAGCGCCCCGTTGATGAGCGGATGCTTCCACGTGCCGCTGACATCCACGTCGAGCGCGAGCGAACCGCCGGCCTTCGTCACCGATTTCGAGAGCGCCGAGAGGACCGCCAAGCCGCCGCTGTCGGAACGGATGCTGGCGACCATCGGCTCCTCGATCAGGCGGGAGCCCGTGACGCCGAGTCCGAGATCCACCGGGAGCTTGGCGACGCCGTGCAGCGCGGGAAGCCCGAGGCGCGAGTATATGAGCGACGCCGAGAGACGACGATCGGCGTAGTCCCCGTTCGCGTGGAGCTCGTCGAGGCGCAGGCCGATCAGGACGCCGTGGCGCAGCGTCCCGTCGAATTTCATCACCGGGCGTTCGAGCGTTCCCGCGATGTCGGCTCGCAACGTCACGGTTCCCTCGAACGGCGACTGCACCTGCATCATTTCCCCGATGTCGGCCAGCGGGACGGAGTCGGTGCGGATCGCGAGCGAGATCGTGGAATCCGCCGTCGTCCCGCCGCTCACCGCAAGTGAACCGCCGGTCCGCCCGCTGAGCGCGATCGAGTCGACGGTGATCGACCCCTTCACGACACGCACCTGCGCCCCGCGCCGCAGGACCCACGAATCGGTGGAGGTCTGGATCGCGAGACTGTCGACGCGCACCTCGGTCGTATCGCCGTGGAACCGAATGTCCGCGGTGGCGCGCGCCGAGTCGAGCGACGATCGTGCCACGAGCGTCACCCGCTGTCGGTCGCGCGCGAACAGCGTGTCTCGTCCCGTGATGCGCGAGTAGGCGAGCGTTCCGGCCCGTAGCGTGTCGATCGTGAACGCGAGCATTCCCGTCGTCGAATCGGGAAGGGCGCCGAGGCTCGCGGTCACCGTCGCCTGCCGCGCCGTCACGGAGCCGTAACGCAACTGCGACCCGCTGGCGGTGGCCCGCAGGGAAAGCCTCGAGAGATTGCCCGAGAGCGTGCCGCTCGCGCTGAACGAACCGCCAAGCGAATCCGCGAGTGCGGTGGCCGCGGTGTCGATGCGCGTCGCGGAATCGGCGGCCGTGTGCGCCTTCACGAGAAACCGGCGCAATCCGCCGAGCGAATCGACTTCGAGACGGAAGAGCAGCGAATCGTTGCGCGTCGCGCTCAACCCGAGGCCGCCGTGCGCCGTCAGCGTGCCACTCGCCGTCTCGGCCCGGAGCGTGTCAACCTGCATCGCGCCGGCGGCAAATCGCACTGTGGCCTGGCCATCGTAGACCCGAACGCCGTCCACCATCGAGCGATCCAGGAAGAGCTGCGCCTCGCCGAGCGTGTTGGGCAGCGAATCGAATTGCAGCGACGTCACGAAGCGGCCGTTGATGTTCGTCGAAGGGGTGCCGGTCCGGGTGAGCGCCTGCTGGAAGTCGAGTCCCGTGACGGATCCGCGCATGGCCACGCGGTATCCGGGCGACGACAGGTCGAACTGGCCATCGAGTTGCACGCGGCCCGCGTCGCCGGCCAGGTCCGCGGTGGCGCTGAAGTCGGTGATGTCGCCGCGCAGCCGGAGTGGCCCGGAGTACTCGCCCCGGACCGGCAGGCCCGGCCACGAGCGCGCGAGCGTATTCAGCGAGAGCGGCAGCGCGGCAACCGCGAGATCGAAGCCGACGTTGTCGCCGCCGAGGGTCACGCGCCCGTCGCCCTTGAAGCGCGACGGCGGCGTGCTGTCTCCGTCGCGATGCGTGATGTCGGCGTCGCGGAAGCGCACGTCGGTCCAGATCGAATCGAGCGTCGCCTCGCCTGAGAGGACACCGTTGAGGCGGGGAAACGAGGCGTTCAGGAATTGCGCCGTGCGCAGGTCGAATCGCGTGAGGGCGAGTTCGAATCCGTGGAACGTCGCGTTCGCCGGACTGAGAATGTCCAGCTCGCCGTGGCCAGCGAACTCCGAGGTCGCGCCGGGCACATTGCGGTCGGCGTAAGTGAGTCGCATGTCGTCCACGACGAAACGGTTCAGCGGGCCGCCGGCCGCGCGAACCGTTCCGGTGAACGACCCCTTCCACGGCTGCGGGAACGGGCCGCCGCTCATCGTCTCGATGAGGGCGAAGTCGAAGGGCGCCGCTTCGATGTCCATGTCCTTGAGGATCAACACCGGCCCCCCTACGGCGAACGTCATCGCGCCGCGCAGGTGTGAGGCGTTCGTGCGCAGATCCAGCTTGGTGAGGACATAGTCGAGCAGTCGCGGGTCCCGATCCGTCTTGATGCGCAAGTCCACGGATCCTCCGCCGGTCTTCGGGATCGACGGCGCGATCCACGCCACGTCCTTGAGCGACACCGAATCGCTCAGGATGTGCAGGTCGAAGCGCACCGGGAGGTTGGGACCCCAGTCGAGCCTTCCCGTCGCGTGCGCGACCGAACCGGGAAGCTCGAGGTGGCGGATGTCCATCCAGAGCGAGTCGCCGCGCCAGAGCACGAGACCGCGCATGTTGCGGACCAGGAACGGTGGCGAGTGTTCGTCGACGTCGAAGCGCGCGATGTCGAACTGCAGTCCGGGCGCGCCGGGCTCACGCAGGCGGATGCGGTTGAACGTGAAGTTGCCTTCCGTCCAGTGCAGGGTCCGCTGGTACACGCGCTTTCCCTTGACGACGACGAGGCGCGTCTCCTGGTCCGTCGCCGCCAGGTTGCGGACGATCGCGCTGTCGCGCCGGGCGCCTTTGAGCGAGTCATCGGGCGCCCACGGCAGGGTCAGTTGAAAGTGCAGTCCGCGCATGCGCACGTTCCGCAACTGCACGATGGCGCCGAACGCGCTGCGTGAGGGTGGCGGATTGCTCGGCTTCGCGCCCGTTGGCGGAAAGACCCTGTCGTAGTTCCAGCTCCCGTCGGTCTCCTTGCGGATGACGAAGAACGGATGCTGGAGCTCCACCGACCGCGCGATGATCCTTCCGTCGAGCAGGTCGCGCGGATCGAACGTGACGTGCGCCGGCCCTGTCGCGATGAACACCGAGTCGTCCGGACCGACGATCGCGATGGAGTCGACGCCGACGTCGGTGAGGAACGATCCCGACAGCTTCCCGACGTGCAGCCTTCCCTTCACGCTGCGTGCGACCTGCCGGACAAGCTGCGCCCGGATCCACTCGCGGCCGCCGTCGCTCTGCGTGGCGGCGACGAGCGCCCCGACGATCCCCGCGCCGATCAGGATCATCGTGACGGCGCTCAGCAGCACCACGAGGCGTCGGCGGCCCACGTGCTAGAACGCCTCGCCAAGCGTGAGGACGAACGCGAGCCGGTGGTACCAGGCACTCTGGAGCGGCGGCTGGAACGATCCCGGGCACGTGCCCGCCGCCTGCTGCGCGACACCGCCGACCGACGGCGAAGTCACGCGGAGCGTGTTGGTCGGGCTCACGCAGAACAGTGCGCCTCCCGCCTTGACGGGAGCGTCGTAGTAGGCGGCGCCGGCCGGTTGCTGGTACGGGTTGTACGCGAGATCCATGCGCAGCATGCCGATCGCCGTTCGGAGGCGAACGCCGAATCCGGGCGTCCAGCGCAGCGAGTTGAATCCAATGCTCTCGCCCGTCGGACCGACGTTCCACACCGCACCGGCGTCGAGGAACAGCGCCCACTGGAGGATGTCGGGCAGGATCGGGCTGCGGATGCGCGCCTCGAGCATGCCGACGGCGAGCGCGTTGCCTCCCGTGGGAATCGTGCGCTGGCTGCCGATGTTGTTGCGCGCCCGGTAGTAGACGGTGTCCGACGGGTTCGTGATGTCACCCCCGGGCGTGCCGTTCGCGTGCACCGTGTCAAACGCGGCCGGGATGTAGACGGCCGGCCCGAGTTCGTTCTGCTGAAACCCGCGCACGGTCGTCTGTCCTCCGGCGAAGAGCCGCTCCTGCTGCGGGATGAACACCGCCGAGTTGGAAAACCCGAAGCTCGACCCCAGCACCGCACCGAATCGCAGGCGTGCGGCGAGCACGACGTCGCGGCCGGCTGGCACGTAGACCGAGCCGTCGGCGAGCACCTTGTTGAAGTGGAGCGACGGATCCGACCCGGTATAGGCACCGGCCGTGCGGAACTCGAGGCGAAGGACGGTTCCGCGCGTCGGATTCATGGGGTTGTCGCTGCCGTCGCGCGTAAGCGAGAGACTCGCAACCGCAAGACGCTGCAGGCGCTGCACCGAGGCCATGTCTCCAGGTTGGCACGCGTTGAACACGGCGCAGAGGAGCGCGGGCTGCGCCTCCGTGCGCCCGTATTCCACCGAGTACGAGAACGCTTCCGTCACCCGCCCGAGCGGTCGCGAGAGGGTGATGTTGCCTCCAACCGGCGTCGTGCGCAGGTACGCATCGAACTCCGAGCGGCGCTCGCTGTAGAGCGAAAACGACGGCACCACCCCGTTGAAGACGTCCGGACGCGAAAGCGTCGCGCCGCTGAAGTAGTTGAGGTTCTGGCTGTACAGATCGCTTCGCGCGATGGGGCAAAGCGGTCCGAGCCCGGTGAGCGGAGCGCCGACCCCGATCTTCGAGAGCCGCGCGTGCAGATCGAGCCGCGTGACGCCGCCCATCAGGCTGTACTGCGTGTAGTCACCCGTCGTTCGAAAGCAGTCGAGCGTGCCGTATCCCACGCCCACGTGCGCCTCGCGGAGGTATCCCTCGGTGAGCGCGAGCGTCACCGGCACGCTCGAGTCACCCTGCGTGCGCGTCGAATCTGGAGTGACCGACACCCGCGCGAACGCCTCGGTCTGATAGAGCGCGCGCTTCGCGCGCTCGAGTTCCAGCTGCGAGTAGAGTGTGCCCTCGCTCAGCGATGCCACGCGCCGTACCGCCTCGTCACTGACCCCTCGCGACGCGCCCTTGCGCGGATCCACCTTCACCGAGATTGCGCCGAGGTGCATGCGCGCACCTGTCGTCACGCTGAACGACACGCTCGCGCGCCGCTCGGCGGTGCGCGCGTTGTACCCGATGAACACCTCGGCGTCCGGATATCCGCCGTTGTGCAGCCGCGACGTCAGAAGTTCTCGCGTCGTGTCGTTCGCGTACTTGTCGAACGGATGGCCCACCCTCGCCGGCAGCGCCTTCACCAGCGCTGCGTGTTCCGGCACAGAGTCGAGTCCGACGATCGTGAGCGTGTCGACGATCGTCGGCTCGCCCTCGCTGATCGAGAAGCGGACGCCGATCCTCCCGGGCGCGAGCTTCGTGACGATCGTGTCCACGGTGACCGAGGCGTACCCGTGATTCCGGTAAAAAATGATCAGGCGCAGCCGGTCGAGCGGAAACTCCTGCCGGTCGAGGCAGCGGTGCGCGCCAAACACGCGAATCGTGCGGCGCAGGTATGAGGAGGGCGCCGTCACGATCCCGTCCTCGAGCACTCCGCTCGAGAACGACCGGTTCCCATCAAACGAGAGTCTCATCACTTCCACGTCGCCGGCGCCGCACGTCAGATCCTGGGCGCGAGACTGGCGCGCGGTGACCGCGAGGAGGAAGACCAACAGGGCCCAGTCACCTCGACGGACGCGCAGGCTCATCACTCTTCCTTCTGGCCGAAGATCGCGAGGTTCGATGAGTGCCCCGGGTTCACTTTCTTCTCCGGGTAAACGTAGTGAACTGCCTGGTTGACGGCGGTCGCGGCCTCGCCGAATCCCGTCGCGATCAGCTTCAGTTTTCCCGGAAACGTGGTGATGTCGCCGGCGGCGTACACGCCCGGCCGTCCCGTCTCCATTTGCGAGGTGACGAGGATCTCGTCCTGTTCGACGCGCAGCCCCCACGCGGCCAGCGGCCCGATGTCGCTCACGAAACCGAGCATCGGCAGCACCGCATCGGCCGGAATCCGCCGAATGGATTTCGCCTTGACGTCCTTCAGGTCGAGCGCGACGAGCCGGCCGTCCTCGGCAATCACGTCGTGCAGTTCGTGAAACGGATGGAGCGCGGTCTCACCCGCGGCCGCGGCCGCCTGCACATCCGCCACGGTCGACGCATGCGCGCGGTACCGGTCGCTGCGGTGCACGAGGGCGACGCTCGCGGCGCGGCCCCGCAGTTGGTGCGCCCAGTCGAACGCCGAATCGCCGCCGCCGATGATCACCACGCGCTGACCGGCGAACGCGGACGGATCTGAGACCCGGTCGTAGATGCCGCGTCCGTACCACGGGTCCGCGCACGGCTGGGGCAGACGGCGCGGCTCGAACGCGCCGATCCCGGCCGCGACCACGATGGACCGCGTCGGGAAACGATCGGTGGCGGTCACCAGCGTGAAGTGGCCGCCGTCCTCCTCGAGCGCGACCACGCGCTGATTGCAGTGCACCGGCGACGCGAACTGCCCCGCCTGCTCCACGAGCGATCGCACGAGATCCTTCGCGAGTATCTTCGGGAGTCCACCGACATCGAAGATGTATTTCTCGGGGTACAGCGCGGTGAGCTGTCCGCCCGGCTCGGACAACGCGTCGATGATCTGGGCGGAGGCGCCACGCATGCCCGCATAGAACAAGGCGAACAGGCCCGCGGGGCCGGCCCCGATGATCGTGATGTCCCGAATCTCGTGGATCATCGGGGAAAGTTCGCCGCCGTTCGAGGCCGAATCAACCTGTTGCAGGAACGAGATGCTCCGGCGCCGGTCGACCGGCATTCCCAATCTGCGTTAGCTTTCGAGCATGGCGAACAAGATCTACACCAAGACCGGCGACGGCGGCGACACGGGACTGTTCGGCGGCGGACGCGTCGAGAAGGACCATGTGCGCGTGGTGGCGTACGGCGACGTCGACGAACTCAACGCCGTCATCGGCGCGGCGCGCGCGGTGGAGATGATGCCGCGCATCGACGAGGTCCTCGCGCCGATCCAGCGCGACTTGTTCGCGATCGGCGCGCTGCTCGCCACGCCGCACCCCGCAAAGCACCGCGAACAGCTCGAGAAGGCGCGCCTCTCCGACGCGCGTGTGGCCCAGCTCGAGCAGGCGATCGACGATGGCGAGGAAGAGCTTCAGCCGCTGACGGCGTTCATCCTCCCCGGGGGAACCCCGAAGGCCGCGGCGCTGCACGTCGCGCGAACGGTCTGCCGCCGCGCCGAGCGATCGGTCATTCGCCTCCGGCGCACCGAGGACGTGCCGCCCATCGTGATCGTCTATCTCAACCGCCTCTCCGACCTCTTGTTCGTCCTCGCCCGCGTCGCCACCCGGCGCGCCGGCGCCGGCGAAGTGACCTGGTGAGCGCCACGTTCACGCTGCACGGCTCGCGCATCGTCATCGGCGACGGGCTGCTCGACCGGTGCGGCACGGAGTTGCGCCAGGCGCTGCCCGGACACCGGCTCGCGATCATCAGCGACGACACCGTCGCTTCGCTCTATGCGGAGCGCGTCGCCGCCGCGTGCGCGCCCGCACCCGTCACCACCTTCAGGATCCCGGCGGGCGAAGCGAGCAAGACGCGCAAGAGCTGGTCGCGCCTCACCGACGAGATGCTCGACGCCGGGTTCGGGCGCGACTCCGCCGTCCTCGCGCTCGGCGGCGGGGTTGTCGGCGACCTCGCGGGGTTCGTCGCGGCGACGTTCATGCGCGGCGTTCCATTCGTGCAGATTCCCACATCGCTGCTCGCGATGATCGACGCCGCGATCGGGGGAAAGACCGGCGTCGACACGCGCGCGGGGAAGAACCTCGTCGGCGCGTTCCACCACCCGGCACGCGTGATCGTCGATCCGCGCGCGCTCGCCACGCTCCCGCTCGCTCACATCCGGAACGGGCTCGCCGAGGCGATCAAGCATGCCGTCATCGCGAGCCGCGCCGAGTTCGAATGGATCGCCGCGAACCTCGCCGCGCTGCTCCGCGACGGCGGGCCGGCGCCCGAGATCGCCGACCGGCTCGTGCGGAAGCACATCGAGATCAAGTCGTCCATCGTCGCACGAGACGAACGGGAAGGCGGCGTGCGGAAGACGCTCAACTTCGGCCACACGATCGGGCACGCCGTCGAATCGCTGAGTGGATACGCGCTGATGCACGGTGAATGCGTCGCCATCGGCATGGTGGCTGAAGCGCGCATCGCCGCGGTCGTCGGCGTCGCGGATGCTTCACTGGCGGGCACGGTCGCGGCGCTCCTTCGCGCGGCCGGGCTTCCGACCGAGCTGCCGTCTTCCATGACGCCGGCCGGAGTGCTCGAGGCGACGCGCACCGACAAGAAGGCGCGCGGCGGATCCGTCGAGTACGCGCTCCCCGCGAAGCTCGGAGAAATGGCGGGCGCGGAACGCGGATACGCGTTACACGTTTCCGATGCGATCGTCATTCAGGCCCTTGCCGAGCCGCGCGCAGGTTTGTGATACCCGCGCAACTCATTGATTTTCAACGAGATTGGTAGGTCCCAAACGGCGTTTATCGCACTGGCACACGATTTGGGTGTTGACCTGCGCGTGTACCTGCACATATCCTGACCCTCCCTGCAACGTGTCCGTGTACTGGTCCGGGTCCACAGCGCTCTTTCACTTCCCAACGCCGCACCGGGGTGTGTATGCAGCATGCGACTGAGTCGAGATCCAAGGGTTTCTTCCGCTCCTCTCCTTCCACCGCGTTCGACCAGTACCTCCAGGACATTCAGAAGCTCCCGCTGATCACCGACCCGGCCGAGGAACGACGCCTCGCGCGGCTCGCACAGAAGGGAGACGAGGCTGCCGCCGAGCGGCTGGTGACGGCGAATCTCCGCTTCGTCATCTCGTACGTGAAGAAGTACCAGGGACACGGACTCGATCTCTCGGAACTCGTTGCGATCGGCAACGAAGGGCTGCTCAAGGCCGTCCGGAAATTCGACCCCGACCAGGGCGTGAAATTCATCTCGTACGCCGTGTGGTGGGTGCGTCAGGCGGTCCTCAAGGCGCTCGCCGAGCAGACGCGCTCGGTGCGCATCCCGCTCAACCAGAACTCGCAGCTCATCCGGCTCTCGCGCGCCGAGACGGTGCTGGCGCAGGTCCTCAAGCGCGATCCCACCGACCACGAAATCGGCCGACTCCTCGAGACGACGCCCGAGCAGGTTCGCTCCTCGAAGCAGATGTCGGCGACCGAGCTGTCGCTCGATGCGCCGATCGATCGCAGCGATCGCGAGGCCTGCACGCTCGGCGAGCGCTTCGCCGGCGGCGACGGCGCGGAGATCGAGGAGACCACGGATTTCAAGCTGATGCGCGAGTGCATCGACCGGGTCTTCCGGAACTACCTCACGCCGCGGGAACGGAAGATCCTGCACTTGTACTACGGGCTGGATGAGGGAGCGGAGGCGATGACGCTCGAGCGGATCGGCGCGCTGATGGGCGTGACGCGCGAACGCATTCGGCAGATCCGCGAGCGCGCGTTCGAGAAGCTGCGCGAGTCACCGGAAGGCCGTTCGCTGAACGGCTTCTGGTCGGTGGCCTGACCGGAAGACGCGGCCGCTGTCACGGGCAGGAAGGGCCGAGTCGAGAGATCGATTCGGCCTTTCATTTTATCGCAATGAGCGACGGGTGAGGGGAACCAACGGCGAAGAGCGACGAGTGAGGGGACGCGATGGGCGAGGAGCGACGGCGCGTGACACATCGCCCTTCGCTGATGGTTCCGTCGCCCATCGCTGTTGGTTCCCCTCACGCGTCGCTCTTCGCCAAGTCGCCCCTTGTCGCTCCTTCCTCCTCGCCCGCCCCTCACACGTCGCGCTTCGCTAGTTTTTGGATGTGACCACCCTCGCCACCGAACTCCGCGGGATCGTAGGGGCGCATCACGTGCTCGATCGCGCGGCCGAGCTTCTCGTCTATGCGAGTGATGCGCTGCCCGGCCATCGCGCACGTCCACGACTCGCGGCGTTTCCCGGCACTCGCGACGAGGCGATCGCCGTCGTACGCGCGCTGCACCGCGCCCGCGCACCGTTCGTCGCGCGCGGCGCGGGCACGGGACTCTCGGGCGGCGCGCTCGCGGACGGCATCGTGCTCATCGGCCTGCAGCGGATGCGGCGCATCCTTTCGATCGATCCGGCGGGCCGCTCGGCCGTCGTCGAGGCGGGAGTCGTGAACTCCTC
>OCZT010001515.1_pt1 | contig 24070 bp, 19 predicted proteins | sample 1539031 | NCBI WGS metagenome assembly OCZT01 (sample SAMEA3539308, study PRJEB22396) | soil metagenome | biome: tundra; feature: field; material: soil | place: USA | collected 2010-05 | depth 0.15 m | reverse complement strand
AAGAATCAACCATCATAAATGTTTCCAATTTAAGCAATGGCATTTATTTTTATCAGTTAATAAACAAGGAGGAAACTTACAGAGGGAAGTTTGTGAAGGAGTGAGGAACTAAGTCTGAAGAATCAGAGAAAGATTACTTTGTTTTATTATCTGGTATCTTCCTTTGACGAACGGCATTATTATCAACTACGGTAAAGAATCCTTCAAAACTAAATTCATTGTTTTCAAAGAGTTTCATTAGAAGTTCTGACGGCTCTTCCGGATTAAAATCAAACAGTCTTAGGAATATTACTCCCTGCATAGGTTTATATCCATGCTTATAAATTAGTTCGCCATAATCTTTATCAAATGTCAGAATTGTTCTGCCTTCCCGGATAGCAATCTGCATCACTTCTTCATCTGTAATACCTCCTTTATATTCACTGATATAGGTAATGTCATATCCTTTTTCCCGAAAGAGTTTAACACTTGCTTTCGGAAAATTTTCATTAGCCAGCAGTTTCATAAAACTTTAGTTATGAGCAGACTCATAGAAAAGCCCGTCTTCCATACATTCTTTAATATATGCGAAAACAGCTTTTAAATCATCCATGGTGAGGCGGTCGTAATTCTCTAATAATTGTTGTTCAGTCCATCCATTAGCAAGTCTTTCAATTAAAAACTCTACCGACAACCGTGTTCCTTTTATTGTAGGTTTGCCCAACAATATTGCTTTATCAGATACTATATGTTCTCTCCAGTTTATCATTTTATTTTAATTTGGATGCAAAGATACGCAATAAAACATTGAAAGGGAAGTTTGGGAAAGAATTCAAGATATACCATCATTTTTATTTACTTTTGCCACACTTAATAAATAACGATTATCCAATATGAACGCATACATCTTCCCCGGTCAAGGTTCGCAGTTCCCAGGTATGGGAAAAGAACTTTATGAAACTGATTCTCTTGCCAAAGAATTATTTGAACAGGCAAATGAAATCATCGGCTTCCGAATTTCTGATACTATGTTCAATGGAACTGAGGAGGAGCTGAAGCAAACCAATGTTACGCAGCCTGCCATTTTTATTCATTCTGTTATATTAGCCAAAACAAAGGATGCAGAGTTCAAGCCTGATATGGTTGCTGGGCATTCATTAGGAGAGTTTTCTGCTTTGGTGGCGAATAAATCTTTGTCTTTTGAAGATGGGCTGAGATTGGTTATCGCCAGAGCAAATGCCATGCAGAAAGCCTGTGAGGTAGAGCCTTCAACAATGGCTGCTATATTGGCTTTGGATGATAAGATTGCGGAGAATATCTGTCTTGATATCTCTAATAATGATGGAGAGATAGTGGTACCTGCAAACTATAATTGTCCTGGGCAATTGGTTATTTCAGGTTCGATTAAGGGCATTGAGATTGCCTGTAAAATGATGACAGAAGCAGGTGCACGAAGAGCTTTAGTCCTTAGTGTTGGTGGCGCATTCCATTCTCCATTTATGGAACCTGCTCGATTGGAATTGGAGGCAGCAATTAATTCTACTCACTTCAATACTCCTGTTTGCCCGGTTTATCAGAATGTAAATGCACAGGCAGTAATTAATCCTGAAGAGATAAAGAAAAATCTGATAGCACAATTAACTGCCCCTGTCAGATGGACTCAAACTATTGAGAACATGATTAAAGATGGCGCAACATCATTCACAGAAGTAGGACCTGGGAAAGTTTTACAAGGCTTGGTGAAGAAGATTAACAAAGATTTAACGGTTGGAAGTATCTAAGTCTTTAAATTTTACTTACCTTTGTCGCGTTAAATAAAATTTTTAAACCTTTAAATAAATAAAAACATGCACGGAATAATCGCAATTGGTATCGCACTTAGCATCGAACTTTTAGTTCTGATTGCTTCAATGCACCTGTTAGCAAAAGCTAAAGGTGGCACTTTTAGTAAACTCTTCAACTGGATAGCTAATCTTGTTGTTCTTGGTAGTATCCTTCTTATTCTTGGCACTATTACAGCAGGAATTTGCAGACATTGCTGTAACAAAGGAAAGGGAGAATGTAAAATGGAGATGGAAAAATGTATGATGGGCGGAAAGGGCTGTCATATGATGATGGGGAGAGGTTGCTGTGATGGCATGTCGGAATGTCATGGTATGATGAAAGGCGAACGTGGAGAAATGGAAGGCGGTCATGAAGGTAACATGGAAAACTGTCCTTATGATAAGAATGGCAAATGTATGGGCGATGAAGCTAAATGTAAAGAGATGATGAAAGATGGTGATGGCAAGGATGGGAAAGCCGCTAAAGATACTTCCAAGAAAATGGAAATAAAGAAAAAATAAAGAAGATATTTCTTTAATAAAATCTAATAAGCAGCCTGAAATTTCTTTCAGGCTGCTTGTTTTTATACTGATTACAATTAATGATTCATTATTTATTAGTAGTTTTGTAGCGATAATAAAGATATGGAAAATAGTAATAAAAAATTAGTCATTGGTTGCGACCATGCAGGCTTTCAATTAAAGGAATACTTGAAAGATATTTTAACAATACAGGGTTATGATGTTCAGGATTTCGGCACCAACTCCGAAGCCTCTGTTGATTATCCTGATTATGTGCATCCTCTTGCAACCTTCATTGAAAACAATCAGGATATAAAAGGAATCCTTATCTGCGGAAGCGGAATAGGGGTATCAATAAGTGCAAACAGACATAAAGGAGTGAGAGCCGCATTATGCTGGAACATTGAAGTTGCTGCTATGTCAAGAAGGCACAACAATGCAAACATTATCTGTCTTCCAGCCAGATACCTTACTGCTGAACATGCAGAAAAAATAGTGGAAGTATTCTTAAGTACTCCATTTGATGGGGGAAGGCATGAGACAAGAGTGAACAAAATAGAGATTGCACAATAATTAATGGCGAATTATCAGGATAAATTTTTAGATCAGGCAGAGATTAAATCTGCTGATAAAGTATTGCATAAGAAGCTTACTTTCAACATTGCCCAATATGATAAAAAAGTTGTTGAAGGCAAGAAGCAATATTCTAATCTTGAACTTGCAAAAGAAAGAGCCTCTCATATCAAATGGAAAACGATAGATAACCTCGATAAATATCTTTTAGAGTTTGAAGCAAACTTTACAAAGCGTGGAGGAAAAGTTATCTGGGCGCAGGATGAGAATGAAGCGGTAAAAGAGATTATCGGCATCTTAAAGAAAGCAAATGCAAAAATAGTTGTGAAAGGAAAGTCAATGACTTCAGAGGAAATCCATCTCAATGAAGCATTGGAGAAAAATAAAATAGAACCTTGTGAAACAGACCTTGGAGAATATATTGTTCAACTGCGTAAAGAACCTCCCTTTCATATTGTAACTCCTGCCATGCATCTTTCGAAAGAGGATGTTGGCAAGTTATTTAATGAACAATTCCAACTACCTGAAACAATTACACCATCCGAAGTTATGGCTTTTGTAAGAACGAAACTTCGTGAGAAATATCTTGCAGCAGAAGCCGGAATCACAGGAGCTAATTTCCTGATTGCAGATACCGGTTCCATTGTCTTGGTTGAAAACGAGGGGAATGCTTTTATGAGTGTTGCCTTTCCAAAGATTCATATTGTGATAGCGGGAATAGAAAAAATAATTCCTTCAATTAATGATTTGGATTTGTTTTTACCGTTGCTTTCAACTCATGGAACTGGACAAAATATAACTGTTTATAACACGATTCTTTCTGGTCCTAAACAAGCTGATGAAGTAGATGGACCAGTTGAAATGTATGTCATCCTTCTTGATAATGGCAGAAGTAATTTATTAGAACATACCGAACAGCGCGAAGCCCTTGCCTGCATCCGTTGCGGAGCTTGTTTGAATGCTTGTCCTATCTATCAGAACATCGGCGGACATTCTTATGGTGTTCCATATACCGGTCCGATTGGCTCTGTTATCGAGCCTCATCTTGCAGGGATGAAAGATTATAAACATTTAAGTTTTGCATCTTCTCTTTGTGGTAAATGTACGGAAGTATGCCCTGTTAAGATAGATATTCATAAACACCTTTTATACAATCGTCGTGATGCTGTGAATTTAGATTTAACAACAAGTTCTGAAAGAATTGCCTTTAAATTCTGGAAGAAAGCAATGCTAAAAAGAAAAACAATGAACAAGGGTGGAGCATCGGTAAAGAATTTTGCTCTTAATAACTTCTTCAAAAAGCAATGGGGCGAAAGAAGGGAAATGCCAAATGTTGCTCCTAAATCTTTCAATGAGCAATGGAGAGAGAAATTCAATTTAGATAAATAAACCATAATAAATATATCCAGCATGAAAAAGAAATTATACTACATCGTTGTGACAACAATTATCCTGATTAACGTGGCAGTATCTGCTTATGTAATAATGAAAATCGGCAGCGACAAAACAAATCAAAGTATGCCGGTTAAAAAAACTGTTCCAAATAATAATGAAGCAAACATGGATAATCCTCAGGCGAAAGCAGAATATGATTTGATGCGCCTTAATGATCCTGCAACAGGTAAAATTCCTTATGGAATCCGTTCAAAGGAATTGAAGTTTGCTGCTAAGCTTCCTAAGAAATATGATGCAAGAATTAATGCAAAGGATAGAACCAAAAACATTCAAATGCAGACCTGGAATCAAAGAGGACCTTATGATGTTGGTGGCAGAACAAGAGCATTAGGAATTGATATTGCAAGTGAGAACAGGATTATTGCCGGTGGAGTTTCAGGAGGTATGTGGTTATCAACCGATACAGGTCAGACTTGGATGCAAACAACTTCTTCATCTCAGCTTCACAGCGTTTCATGCGTTGGTCAGGATACAAGAACAGGACATCAGAATGTCTGGTATTATGGAACGGGAGAAAGGGATGGCAATAGTGCCACTGGTGAAAATGGAGCTTCTATTTATCTCGGAGACGGCATCTATAAATCTATTGACAGCGGCTTAACGTGGACAGTTTTGCCATCTACTGCAAATGATTCTCCGCAAGTATTCAACAACAATTTTGATTATGTCTGGAAAGTTCAACCCTTTCCATTTGATACTGTAAACGATGTTGTGTTTGCCGCAACCTATGGACACATTTATCGTTCGATGGATGGAGGAACAAGTTGGGCTTCTGTTTTAGGCGCTTCAGGAAATATATCTGCTTGGACCGATTTCGATATAAGCCCAAATGGGATTATTTACGCGCAACTAAGTCCCTCCCTTTCACAAGGAATTTACAGATCAGCTGACAGCGGAAGTACCTGGACGAACATCACTCCTGTTGGATGGCCCGGAACTTTTCATCGCACTCTTTCGGCTATTGCTCCCTCGAATGAAAATGCTGTTTATTTTCTTTCCGAAACTCCTGGCTCAGGCAAGTTAGGACATAATCTCTGGAAGTATACTTATATTTCGGGTGATGGATCAGGTGCCGGTGGTTCATGGACAAACATTTCCTCGAGCATTCCTGCGTTAGGTGGAAGTGGAAACTATGATTCACAAGGTTCTTATGATATGGTTTTGAGAGTTAAGCCTGATAATGACAGTGTTGTTTTTTTGGGCGGCACAAACATTTATCGCTCTACAAATGGATTTGCTGATACCACCACAACCCTTGCAATTGGCGGTTATAATCTCGGTACAACTAATATTTTCCTTCTTGGAATTGATGGCGTTTATCCTAATCATCATCCTGACCAGCATAACCTTGCATTCTTTCCATCCAATACTTCCAAAATGCTTACAAGCAATGACGGGGGTGTTCAGCTAACTTATAATAATCTTGAAACTGATTCTGTTCATTGGATTCGTTGCGATAACGGATTATACACCTCGCAATTTTATACCATTGCAATTGACCATGCTACAGTCGGAGATAATATTATTATCGGCGGAATGCAGGACAATGGAAACTTCTTTACCAATAGCACTAATCCAAACGTTAATTGGCTTCCTATTTCGGGCGCTGATGGAACCTATAGCGCTATTGCTGATGGAAAGGCATTTTATTATGGTTCAATTCAAAGTGGGCTTACAGGGAGATTGAATATCAGTAATACGGGTGTTGTAAATGTTCTTACATTGGCTAGGATTGACCCAACAGGAGGCGCAGGATATTTGTTCATTAATCCATTTATTTTAGACCCCGATAACAACAATAGAATGTATATGGCTGGCGGTTCTTATCTTTGGAGAAATGACAGCCTTTCAACAATTCCTGCTGGTATTGGCACTACTACTCATGGCTGGACAAAAATTTCGCGTTCAAATGTTGGAGGTTCTGTTTCAGCAATAGGAGTTAGTAAAAATCAACCTAATGTGGTTTATTTCGGCACAAGCGGAGGCAGAATTTATCGAATTGATGGAGCTAATATTGGTGACCCTGATACTATACAATGCTGGAGAGGCAAAGGTCTTCCTGCTGGTTTTGTAAGTTGTCTGGCTGTCAATCCTGATGATCTCGGAACTGTTGTAGCTACCTTTTCGAATTATAATATGAAGAGCGTTTTCATCACTCATGATGGAGGAAGCACTTGGAATTCCATAAGTGGAAATCTCGAACAAAATCCTGATGGCAGCGGCGATGGTCCCTCAGTAAGATGGTGTTCAATTGTGCCTACCCAGGATTCAATTTATTATTTCCTCGGAACCAGCACAGGGGTTTATTCTACTACGCAATTGAATGGCGATAATACCGTCTGGACGCAAGAGGGTGCAAACACTATCGGCAATGTGGTGGTTGATTATATTGATTTCCGCCAGGTGGATGGATTGGTGGTTGTGGCTACGCATGGAAATGGAGTTTTCAGTTGCAATCTTGCCAATCCGAGTGGCATTAAAACGCAGAAGAATCCTGTGGATTTCTCCATCAACAATACTTATCCAAACCCATTTTCCAATTCCATAAACATTACTTATACCCTGAATAATACTTCACAGGTTTCCTTAAAAATCATGGATATGGATGGCAGGGAAATCTCCACGTTGGAAAATAAAATCCTCCAACCCGGCACCTATACTTATACATGGGATGGAAAAACAAGCAATGGTTCACAGCTTTCGGATGGAATTTATTATGCCACACTCACGGCGGATAATAAATCGGTTACTAAGAAGGTAGTGCTGATGAGATAGGGTTATAAAAAATTGCTTTCTCTTTTTTATATCTAAATCAAACCAACAATTTACCTAAAAGCTCGAAAAATAAGACTGCTTTCTGCGAAAATGCTCAAAGTTATGCTTCTTAACAATCTTGTTGAACCAAATAGCAAGCTCGTTAAGTTATTCTAAGAGCTTGTTAAATTATTCCACAGCCTTGTTATGTCCCTCCACAACCTTGTTATGCTCCTTAACAAGCTTGTTATGTTCCACCACAAGCTCGTTAAATTGATTTTACAACCTTGTTATGCGGCTTAACAAGGTTGTTATGATCTTCAACAAGGTTGTTGCGTTCTTCCACAACGTTGAAAAATGCTCAAAATTTATATCTAAACAGAGAATACATTCATTTTATAGTCTTAAGATTAAGAATTTTACAATAGCATTAAACCCTATTTATTATGTACTCTTCTAAGAACTTCATCAACTTTAAACCTTAATCCTCAAATTTTAAACTATTATACATACCTTTGTCCGATAATTAATCAAAATCATTAATAAATGAAAAATATTTACAAAGCACTGCTCATTGTTGCAGTGTATTTTGCCTCCCTTAATTTTGCATCCGCCCAGCAATGGTTGAAGAATGCTGATTTCACAAAACTTAATCGTCCGATAAACTTATATGACATCGAAAAAGCTTTCAATGATTATTATAAAGATAAGCCTGAGCCGAAAGACGAGGATGGATTGGAACAGGATGGAGAAAAGCAGATTTTTCATTGCTGGGATTATTTTATGCGCCAAAGGACTTTTCCTACGGGGCAAATGTTCGACCCAGCCATCTTGGTGAAAGAATATAATAATTATAGAAGCACTCATCAAACAAAAAGTATTGCTTATACTGCGAACTGGACATTACTCGGACCAAGCACAATACCTGCTTCCATATCAGGAAACACGGGAGGCGCAGGAAGGATAGATTGCATCCGCTTTCATCCGACAGACACAAATACCTTCTGGATTGGAGCTGCCTGTGGAGGATTATGGAAAACTTCGGATGGCGGTGCTACCTGGACTACCAACACCGACCTGATGCCTGCAATCGGAGTGAGTGATATTGCCATAAATCCCCTGCATCCCGATACAATGTATATCGCAACAGGGGACCGTTATGGATATGTGGCTGGTGGTTCTTTTTGGGGAGGAACGTATAGTTGTGGTGTGATGAAATCTACCGATGGTGGAGTAACATGGAATACCACGGGGCTGAGTTTTCTTCAATCTCAGAATATTTTGGTTCAGAAGATTGCAATTAGTCCTGCTAATTCAAATATCCTTGTTGCAGCAACCTCGAATGGAATTTATAGAAGTACCAATGCCGGAGCAACATGGACGAATGTTCAGGCAGGGTATTTTTATGATTTAAGATATAAGACAAATAATGCCAATATCATTTTTGCCGGGGAGGATTACAATACTTATAAATCTACCGATGGCGGTGCTACATGGGTATCGCTGAATAATAATATCGGTTCAGGGGGACGTATGTCGTTAGCGGTTTCTCCTGCAAATCCACAGGTTATTTATGCTTTATGTCAGAATGATAGTTTGTTCAGTTCAACCAATGGAGGCAATACCTGGACATTTAAATCTTATTGGCCATTATTGTTTTATGGATTTTATGATATGGTGCTTACTTGCTCGCCTACAAATGCAAATGTGGTTTATGTTGGTGGAGGAGGAAGCAACAGCGATTTCCAGAAATCAACAGATGGAGGCACAACATGGACTACCCCGATTGCGAATTATATGCACGTTGATAATCATGATATTGAACCTGCTCCGAATAGCGGCACAACGGTTTACTGCACCAATGATGGTGGAGTTTTCAGGTCTTATGATGGTGGAGTTACATGGACTGATTTAAGTAATGGATTGGCAATTGCACAGTTCTACCGCCTTGGATGTTCAGTTACTAATCCAAGCATTGTTTATTGTGGTCAGCAGGATAATGGCTGCACAAAATCTATTGATGATAATTTTTATTCTGTCATCGGAGCTGATGGAATGGAGTGCCTTGTTGATTATACTGATGAAAATACTGCCTATACATCCTGGCAATATGGTGGTATTTCAAGAACCAATGATGGAGGGCTTACATTTGCTGGTGCCGCTCCAAACAATGGTTCGGGCGATTGGATTACGCCTTATGTAATTGACCCTATTGACCACAACACCCTTTATGCCGGATATGCTGATGGAGTTGGTTTAGGCGTAGTTTTCAAATCTACCAACCAGGGAAATTCATGGGATTCAATTTCGGCAAATCTCGATCCAAGTGTGATTAATGTCTTAGCAGTTTCTCGTTCAAATCATAATTATATCTATGCCGGTAATATGGCTCATCTTCATAAAACAACAGACGGAGGAACCACCTGGAACGATATTTCAGCGGGCTTGCCTTTAAGTCAGGCAGGAATTCTTTACATGGCTGTTAATGATACCAATCCAAATTCAATCTGGGTTGCTTTAGGTGGATATTCAGCAGGAAATAAAGTTTATCAATCCTTTGATGGAGGGATGAGTTGGACAAATATCTCAGGAACTTTGCCAAATGTTCCTGTGAATTGTATCGTGTGTCAGAGAAACAGTGCCGATGAATTGTATATCGGCACGGACTTCGGAGTTTTCTATAAAAATGCAAGCATGAATGATTGGGCAACTTATGATGATGGATTACCTCATGTAATTGTTGATGAACTCGAAATTCAATACGGTGTGAGTAAATTGAGAGCAGCTACTTATGGCAGAGGATTATGGCAATCAGACCTTATCACTTCAACCTTGGTTCCATTGGATGCCGCATTGACAACCATCACTTCTCCATCAGGAATTCTTTGCGATACCACGATTAATCCAATTGTTCAAATCAGGAACTGGGGAACAACAACATTAACTGCCCTCGATATAAAATATTTTGTTGATATGAATGCACCCCTTACCTATAACTGGGTTGGAAATCTTGCTACAAGTGGAACGGCAACTGTTATTCTGCCTGCAATGAATGTTAGTTCAGGAACGCATATTTTCACTGCCTATTCTACAAATCCAAATGGAGGCACAGACCAGAATAATGCAAATGATACCAGCCATTCATCGTTCACAATTATTAATCAGGCACAGGTTACTGCTCCTTTGATTGAAGGTTTTGAGAACACAACTTTCCCTCCAAACTTCTGGACAGTAACTAGCGGATGGCTCAGAATTGATACTGTTGGAGGATTTGGACTCAGCACAGCCTCTACTCAAATGCCTTTTTATAGTGATCCTTCAAACGGTTATCTGAATTCACCTTTCATTGATTTAACATCCTTAACTAATCCTATTAAGATTTCCTTCAATTTAGCTTATTCAAGATACGATGCACAATATTCCGATACATTAATCCTGAAAATTTCTACCGATTGCGGAACCACCTGGACAAACATCTGGGAGAAGGGCGGACCAACACTTGCCACAGCTCCTGATGATGTCAATGAGTTTGTCCCAACATCTGCTCAATGGAGAAATGAACTTGTGGATATTACATCCTATGCCGGACAAGCAAGAGTTCAGTTTCAGTTTGAGGGCTTGAGTGGATATGGAAATGATTGCTATTTAGATGATATAAATATCTTCCACGCCACAGGTATTCCAACGGTTAGCAATGAAAACAAGGTGATTGTCTATCCAAATCCTGCAACTGGAATTTTCAATGTTTTGGTTTATGGAACCCAATTAAATAATACAATTGTAAGTGTTTATGATGCTCTTGGTCAAATGGTTCAGCAAGGCAATCAAAAGATAAACGCAGGAGTTAATCAGTTTGAAATTAATCTCTCCGGAAAATCAATCGGCATCTATCAGTTGAGAATAGAAACTGATAAAGAGGTTATTAATAAAACCCTTAATCTTATCAAATAAGCAATAAGCAAAAGACAATAAGCAATATGCAATTGACAATAAGCAATACATTCAAATATTTCAATTTTAAAATGAGCAATATGATAAAAGTTAAAGAGTATTTGAATTTTAGATTTCCGGTTTATTGCTTATTGCTTATTGCCATTTGCCTATTTCCTTCGTCTTCGAAGGCTGGAGGCTTTCAAATAAATACAATGGGTGCCAAAGCTCTTGGAATGGGGGGTGCATTTACAGGTGTTGCCAATGATGCATCCACAATTTATTTCAATCCGGCGGGGATGAGCGATATCCGATGGCAGCATGAATTATACACCGGCGTATCATTAATATTTCCACAAGTATCAGTTCAAACAGCGGCTAATGGTAATATTAATCAAAACTCTCCAATCGCCACTCCTGTTGAGTTTTATTATGTTTATAAATTCGATGAAAAACTAAGTTTCGGCTTTGGGGTAAACAATCAATTCGGAGCCAAATCATCATACCCCTATGATTGGGAAGGAAGATATATTGTTCAGGAATTATCCCTGAAAACATATATGTTCCAACCAACGGTTTCCTATAAAATCAATCAATATCTCAATGTGGGTGGAGGATTTGTTTATTCAACAGGCACCTTCGATTTACAGCAAGCGGCACCTCTTCAAACAAATTCAACGCCACAAGGAGAAGCCCATTTATCTGGTAGCGGAAACAGCATGGGATATAATCTGGGCGTTTTATCTCATGTAAAAGATTATTTCAACATCGGGATTTCTTATCGTTCCAAATTAAAAATCGAATTAAACAATGGCAACGCAGATTTCACAAATATTCCTTCAGGAGTTCAAAATCTCTATCCTCCCACAACAGGTTTTACCTCATCACTCATCTTGCCCGCTGTTTTTTGTGTTGGAGTGAGTAAATTATTTTTGAACAGGAGATTAATGCTCGCCTTTGATTTCTGGAGGACTTTCTGGAGCAGTTACGATACCCTGAAGTTTACTTTTACTAATACCGCAACTCCAACCGTAATTTCTCCGAGATTATATAAAGACGTAAATTATTTCGCCCTTGGCGGAACTTATTTATTGAATGAAAAATTTAAAGCCCGTGCAGGAATTTTTTATGATTTCTCACCCATTCCTGATGGATATGTCAGTCCTGAGCTCCCCGATGGAAATGTGTTTGGATGGTCATTAGGCGGAACTTATAAACTAAGTCCCACATTTTCCTTCGATTTATCCTTCCTGAATTATGATGTTACCATGACTCGCTCCTTCACCCAGGCAGGCTTCACCGGAACCTATCATAAAATCATTTCAGTTCTTGATTTTGGCATCAACTTCCATTTTGGGAAGAATTATCATTTTGAGGATGATAAGGAGATAAAGACGATTGATTAATCAGAAAAAAAGCCTTTTTTAACAGGTATTTGATAATTGGTTAAAAAAACAGCCGGTGGGTTAATAATATTTGATGGCTGTTTTTATTATATTTTCATCCAAAAAGACATTTTTCTCCTGCAAATACATATTTGTATCTATACAAATACATATTTTCCTCATACAAATACATATTAGTATCACTACAAATATATATAAACAACATACAAATACATATTTTCCTCCTGCAAATACATATTAGTATCCCTACAAATATATATAATCAACATACAAATACATATTTTCATCATACAAATACATATATTCGTCATATTTATACATATTTGTCTCACAAGAATGTCTCCTTTCGTTTTTTTGATTTTGGTTGATTTTATCATTTTCCCGCATAAAAACAGGTTTTTATTGATAAAAGAGGGGATTTCCTTCTACCTTATTATATAGGGGTATTTTTTTGGTTAATGATAAATGGCATAAATCGTAAATCAAAAAATGCCGCTTTTTGTATTTATAATCTCCCCCTCCCATTGCTAATAGAATTTTTTATACTAATTTTGCGCCCTCAAATCGTAAATAATAACTAAAAATAATAATTTTTTCAGATGAGCAATACAGGCAAAATAGTGCAGATAATCGGTCCGGTGGTGGACGTAGCTTTTGATATTGAAGGCTCCATATTACCAAGCATCCTCGATTCCTTGGAAGTAACCCGTGAAAACGGACAAAGAGTAGTTTTAGAAACACAACAACATATCGGCGAAGACACCGTACGTACCGTTGCCATGGATTCTACCGATGGTTTACGTCGTGGAATGGATGTAGTCGCAACCGGTGCTCCGATTAAAATGCCTGTTGGCGATGTAATTAAAGGAAGATTATTCAATGTGGTAGGTGAGGCGATTGATGGAATCGGACCTGTTTCTCGTAATGAAGGTCGTTCGATTCATGCTGTTGCTCCTCGTTTTGAGGATTTATCAACCGAATCAGAAGTTCTCTTCACCGGGATTAAGGTTATTGACCTTTTAGAGCCTTATGCAAAGGGAGGAAAGATTGGATTATTTGGTGGTGCGGGTGTTGGAAAAACGGTTCTTATCATGGAGTTGATTAATAATATTGCCAAAGGATATGCTGGTTTATCAGTATTTGCCGGAGTTGGAGAAAGAACTCGTGAGGGTAATGATTTATTAAGGGAAATGATTGAATCAGGAGTTATTCGTTATGGCGAAGAATTCAAAAAAGGCATGGAAAAAGGTGATTGGGATTTATCAAAGGTAGATATGAAAGAGTTGGGGCAATCACAAGCTACTTTGGTTTTTGGTCAGATGAATGAACCACCCGGAGCACGTGCTCGAGTTGCTCTTTCAGGTTTAACTTTGGCTGAATATTTCCGTGATGGCGATGAGCAATCGGGTGGTCGTGATATTTTATTCTTTATTGATAATATCTTCCGTTTCACACAGGCAGGTTCAGAGGTATCGGCGCTTTTGGGTCGTATGCCATCTGCGGTAGGGTATCAGCCAACGCTTGCTACTGAAATGGGATTGATGCAGGAACGTATTACATCAACCAAGAGAGGTTCTATTACATCTGTTCAGGCGGTTTATGTGCCTGCCGATGATTTAACTGATCCTGCTCCGGCAACCACATTTGCTCACTTGGATGCAACAACCGTATTAAGCCGGAAGATTGCCGAATTAGGAATTTATCCTGCAGTGGATCCTTTGGATTCTACATCAAGAATTCTTTCTGCTGCTGTTTTGGGTGATGATCATTATAATACAGCACAAGCGGTGAAAGAGATTTTACAACGTTATAAAGAGTTACAGGATATCATCGCCATCCTTGGTATGGATGAACTTTCTGATGATGATAAATTGGTTGTTGCACGTGCACGAAGAGTTCAACGATTCCTATCTCAACCTTTCCACGTTGCTGAACAGTTTACAGGTTTAAAAGGAGTTTTGGTTCCGATTGAAGAAACTATCAAAGGTTTCAAAATGATTATGGCAGGAGAAGTAGATGAATATCCAGAAGCTGCCTTCAATCTTGTTGGAACAATAGAAGATGCCATTGAAAAAGGAAAGAAATTAATCGCAGAATCAAACTAATCATGCAATTAGAAATCATAACCCCCGATAAAAAAGTCTTTTCAGGAGAAGTAAAATCAGTAACTGTTCCGGGAAAGAACGGAACATTTCAGGTTTTAAATAATCATGCTCCGATAATTTCAACTTTAAAAAAAGGGATTATGAAATATGTTACCGCTACTGAAGGCGAAACTAAAATTCCGGTAAAAAGCGGCGTTATCGAAGTGCTGAAAAACAAAGTAATCGTTTTATTGGAGTCTTAATTCTCTTCTTCCCCAAATTTTCCATTTTATTTCTCTGCTTTAAAGATTATTTTTTGAATTGCATTGCAGATTCAAAAATTATTCTTAATTTCACATTCCAATTTTAAAATTGAAAAAATGAAGAAATTAATTACTATTGTAGCAGGAACGTTTTATCTGTCTTTTTTAATAACATTAAATTATTCAAATTGTAATGCTCAATGTTCTCACGATACATTATTTACCTGTGGTTCAATAACTCTTACTTTAACACCTCCTTGCGGTGGAGATATTACAACGAGTTACTCGATTAATAATGTTCCATTTAGTCTTGATCCCCACGCAGGAACAAATGCCTTTCAGAATACCTGGGATGATGAATACAGTGAAACAGCACTTCCAATTGGATTTACCTTTTGCTTTTATGGTAATACCTATACGCAGTTTGTAGCTGGAACGAATAATAATATCACTTTCGATTTATCACAAGTTAATAATTATGATGCATGGCCTATCAGTATAGCAATACCAACTTCTTCCGATCCGATGGATAATGTTATGGGACCTTGGCAGGATATTGATCCTACGCTTGATCCACAGGGGGTGAATGATATAAAATACCAGGTTTTGGGTTGCTATCCTTATAGAAGACTTGTAGTATCCTATAACAATATCCCATATTTTGATACTTACGATTGTCCTAACATGTTCGCAACAGATCAGATCAAACTTTTTGAAAGCACTAATGTAATTGAAGTTCATATAGGAACCAAAGTATCCTGCACAAACTGGAATAGTGGTTATGGTATCGAAGGAATTCAAGATGCTTCTGGAACAAATGCAACTGTTGTTCCCGGAAGAAATTATCCTGCAAGTTGGACTGCTAATAATGAAGCTCGTCAGTTTTGCCCGAATAGTCCTGCGCCTATTGTAAATTGGTATAATGGAAATACATTAGTTGGAACAGGATTATCTGTAAATGTCTCCCCGATGATGACTACCACTTATGATGCTCAAATCATTTATGCATGTTCAGGAGATACTGCTCATTTTCTTTATACGGTTATGGTTGGAGATACTCTACCAACGATGTCCAGCACCCCTGATAGTTGTTCAAATGGAGTTGGAACGGCATCAGCAATTACACATGGAACCGGACCTTTTACTTATGTTTGGAGTCCTGCAGGTGGGAATGCTGCGAATGCAACAAATCTTGTAGGTGGGCTTTATACTGTTACCATTACTGATGCCACAGGTTGCCAGACAATTGATACAATAACAGTCCCGAATATTACAGGAGTAACTGCAAATGGTGTAGTTTTCCAAAATGTTTCCTGTTTTGGAATGAATAATGGTATTGCCGGAATAACAGGTGCATTGGGAAATTACACTTACACCTGGTCTCCATCTGGTGGAAATGCTGCTACGGCATCAAGCTTATCCGCTGGAAATTATACCTGTTCAGTTGTTGACCCCAATAATATGGGTTGTAGTGCTGTAATTTATCTTACTATCACTCAACCACCTGCTTTGACGGTTAATACTTCGCCGGCGGCAACTAACTGTTCAGGTGGAAATACGGGTGCCGATACCGCTTTTGCAAATGGTGGAGTTGGTCCATATACTTATGTCTGGTCACCGGTTGGAGGAAATACTGCTACAGCAAATAATCTCGCTGCCGGAAATTATACAGTCACTGTCACCGATGCCAATGGATGCACCGCTACCAGCACATCTAATGTGGCATCAACCACCACATTAAATGTAACGCTCTCTCCAAATGTTACCATCTGCATTGGTCAATCAACAATCCTGACGGCAAATGTCAATCTCGGAACTCCACCATATACTTATGCATGGAGCAACGGAGGAAACGGCAATACTCAAACAGTTAATCCTCTTGTAACAACAAGTTACAGCGTCACAGTTACCGATGCAAACGGTTGCCAGGGAATTTCCGGATTAGTTACAGTTACTGTTGATCCTCCATTAGCAGTAACAGCCCAAACTGCAGTTTCAATATGTGCAGGAGAATCAGCAACGGTAAGTGCAACTGCAACTGGCGGAGATGGAATTTATTCTTACACATGGACAAATGGATTAGGAAACAGCCCCGGTCCATTTACAGTTTCTCCATTGGTTACAACAACTTATGTAATTGTTCTCACCGATGCTTGCGGTTCTCCAAGCGTCACTGATTCAGTAACCATTACAGTTACTCCCGGTCCAACAATTGCCTTCTCAGGAACACCAACAGCAGGATGTATTCCATTGACGGTTCAGTTTACCGATCTAAGCACTCCTCAAAATACAATCACAGGTTGGGATTGGAATTTCGGCGATGGCACTGCTCATTCCGATTCCACAAATCCATTGCATATCTATTATAATTCAGGAAATTATGATGTAACGCTGACCATAACCACAAATACCGGATGCGTTGTTTCACTCACCGATTCAGCAATGATTACGGTCTATCCAAATCCCGAAGCCATGTTCGTCATCAAACCCGACAGCATTTCAATCCTCAACCCGCAAGTAAATTTCTATAATATTTCGCAGGGAGATTCTCTAACAAATGCTTTCTGGAATTTTGGCGACAGCACAACTTCGGGTCAATATGGCTATCCATATCTCACCCATACCTATCCCGACACCGGAACTTATTGGGTCTCGTTGATTATCATTAATCAATGGGGATGCACCGACACTGCCACCGGAACTGTACACATCACCCCCTATAATACCTTCTATATCCCCAATTGTTTTGCTCCCGGACATGGAGGCAATAACAATTATTTCACAGGCTATGGAATAGGACTCCAATCCTTCCAGATGAATATTTTCGATCGTTGGGGCGACCAGTTATTTTCATCGCGCGATTTGAATAATCCATGGGATGGAACTTATAATGGCAACGACGTTCCGCAGGGTGTTTATGTCTATAATATCACCATAAAAGACATCAACAATGTCACCCATAATTATAACGGAACTGTAACACTGATAAGATAGGTTAATCATTATTGGTGATGATTGACCGTCCTTTGCTCGTAAAATATAGTCTATAAATTAGAAAGCGTACACATTCTGCCAGAAAGTGTAGGCAAACTGATTTTTAGAGAATAAGAAAAGATTAAATAATCCGTTCTCTCCGCTTTTTGGCGTTGTCAATACTTGCATTCAGTTCAAAACCGATAAGCAAAATCATCGAATTGAAATAAATCCACAAAAGAATAACGATTAAAGTTCCGATAGAACCGTAAACTTTATTATAACTCGCAAAATTATTGACGTAATAAGTAAATAAAATTGAGGTGAGCAATGAAAGCAAAGTGGCAAGCGTAGAACCAGCCGAAAAAAACCTCCAGTTATTTTTCTTTGCCGGTCCGAGATAATACAGAAACGAAATGGAAAGGAAAAACAGAACGCAGATAATTATCCACCTTCCCGTCCGAACCATCAACACTATGGTTTTGGTTTTTATCCATCCCCGGGGAACCATCTCATGCAAAATATATTCGGTAAAAACTACCAGCGAAATGGAAATAATAACCATAATCGCAAATGCGAAAACAAGAATCAAGGACACAATGTATTGCTGAACAGGTTTTCGGGTTTCGATATAATGATGCGATTTATTGAAGGCATTTATCATCGCATTGATGCCGTTCGTGGATAGATAAATGGACACGAGAAAAGTGATGGATAATAATCCGCTTCGCTGATGTTTGATTATATCCGTGATGGTAGAACTTGCTAATGTATAAGCATTATCGGGCAATAAATCACGGATAATGCGCATCAATTCATCCTGAAAACCTTTCACAGGAATGAAGGCAATCATCGTGAAAATAAAAATTATTGCAGGAAATAAAGCGAGGAAAAATTTAAATGCAAGTGAAGATGCACGGGTATTGATGGCTCCGTTTTTCATCCCTTTATAAAAAAAATTCGAAACATCAAACAATGGCAAGCCTTCAAATCCCGGAATATAAATGCGTTTGGTCAACCTGATAAAAAGATTGATAAACTTAAACCGCATTAAAAATTTGAAAACTTTGCTCATCAGGATTTTAATCTTTATAAGCCTTTAAACTCAAATCCAAACTCGAGTAAGAATGGGTGAGTGCCCCCATCGAAATAAAATCAACGCCGCATTTTGCATAATCCAGAATATTTTGGGAAGTGATATTTCCTGATGCCTCGGTTTCAAATCTTCCACCAATTAAATCAACTGCGGATTTAATATCTGAGATAGAAAAATTATCAAGCAGGATTCTATTAATCTTTCCGATTGATAAAATTTCTTTTACTTCATCAAGATTTCTGGCTTCGATTTCAATCTTCAAATCTTTTCCTGATTTATGTAAAAAAGCATTTGCGGAGTTAATTGAATTTGAAATCCCGCCGGCAAAATCAATGTGATTATCTTTTATCAAAATCATATCGAATAATCCAAACCGATGATTATGTCCTCCACCAATTTTAACCGCAATCTTTTCAAACACTCTGAAATTTGGAGTTGTTTTGCGGGTATCCAGCAATTTGGATTTATAATCTTTAATCAATTGAACCAGTTGATTTGTTTTGGTTGCAATGCCACTCATGCGCTGCATGCAATTCAGAACCAGCCGTTCGGATTTGAGAATTGATTGAGCATTTCCCTCGACATAAAAGGCAATATCACCAGCTTTCACTTGAGTTCCATCCTTGATTTCAATTTTTAGTTTTAATGAATCATCAACCAAAGAAAAAATCTTTCGGACAACTTCAATACCCGCGATAACACCATCCGCTTTAACAATCAGTTTGGCTTTCGATATTCTTCCATCAGGGATGCATGCCATTGAAGTAACATCTCCATCGTGAACATCCTCAGCCAATGCCTGAACTAAATATTCATCAATTGTTAAATGATTCATTAGGTAATCTTTTAAAATCTAATTCCTGCAAAGTTACCCAGAATTACCAAAATAAAAAGGCGACATTGAATTTGTCGCCTTAATTTGTTGCTTTTATTTAGATTATTGCTTTTCGAATCTCAATTCCTGAATGAAATTTTTTCCTCCGATTTGTTTCAGATAAAAATATACCCGGAACGAACCTCCTTGGTTTGTGAGCAAACTTCCTATTCCATACATCGAACCTTCTTTGGAAGTTCCTTTATGGAGCATTGAAAAAGATTTGGGAGTATTTTTAGAGAAGAAATCCTTCAGAATGATTTCGGCTTGAGTTTTACTATAAACCTCCTCTTGGGCTAGTATGGTTAAATCAACAGTGGTGTTGAAATAACCGGCAATCACGCTGCTATTGCCAGATTGGATGGCGTTGCTGATATCATCATAAATATCAAAAGCTGCATTGGAGATAAAGGAAAAGCTTCCAATCAGGAACAAGGTTAGAATTATTTTTTTCATATTGTTAATCATTAGAACTCGAATAATACAATAATCAAGCCAAGGATTTTGGGAAACGGGGGTTGAGGTTTAAGGTATTTGAGATAAGTCAGAAGTACTAAGAAAACTGTCAGGGACGACGAAAAAAGAATCAGGGACGACGAAAAAACTCTTAGGAGCGTCGAAAAAAGAGTTAGGGACGGCGAAAAAACTGTCAGGAGCGTCGAAAAAAGAGTCAGGGACGACGAAAAAAGAGCAGTATTATTTCATAAAAACCAACTTTTCGGTAGTAATACCTTGGTCGGTTTGGATGCGGATAAAATAGATTCCTTTTGGTTTATCTCCGAGGTTGAGGGTAAATTTATTTTCTCCCTGAGGTTCGATGGATACATCGGTTATCTTTTCACCAACAACATTAAATACTGAAATATCAGAATTTATGTTTGATGAAGGAAGGTCTATATTAATTTCGCCTGAGGTTGGATTAGGATAAATTTTCACCTGAGGATTATTTGAAGTAATTGTTGGGACATCGGTTGTGATATAAAGAGGTGTTGACCATAATCCTCTGCCATAAGTACCAGCTCTTAATAATCCGGCGCTTGTTTGGATTTTTAAATCATTAACAATAACATTTGGCAAACCATTATTAAACTGAACCCAATAACCTAAAGCGTCATCAGTGTACCAAACACCTAAATCGGTTCCGACATACAAGGCATTTGCAGGAGCATTGGGAAGATAAACAATGCAATTAGCAGGAACATTTGGGAAATTGTTTGTAACATTTATCCAGGTTGTTCCCCCGTTTGTGCTTTTAAAAACTTTATCGAGTGCACCATAACCCGAAAGCGTTATCCATAATGTATTGGGATCATTTGGTTTTATGGCAATGCCTGTCATTGGAGCAAAACTTAATGGAAGATTACTGGATATCAATGTCCAGGAAGAGCCGCCGTTAGTAGTTTTGTAAAGAGAATTGCAGGCAGCAATTGTTGTAGTCTGACCACCGGCACCGGCATAAATATAACTTGAATTAGAAGGGGCAACAGCTATTGCTTCGATATTATTACCTCCGGCAAGAAGGGTTGAAATCTGAGTCCAGCTGTTTCCATTGTTTGTTGATTTAAAAACATCTGCATAACCTGCATAAATTGTATTATGAGAAGTAGGATCAATAATAAAGGGTGTTACCCATGCACCAGATTGACCATTAGGAGTTATATCTGACCAAGTGTTTCCACCGTTTGTTGAAAAAGTAATATCTCCGTAAGGGAATTCCTCATACATATAATTTGCATTTGTGTAATCAATTTGTGTAATCATTGCATCTCCTCCCTGAACATTCGTCCATGTTCCGGCACTATAGAGGTTGCATCCATTATCCTGTGCACCGCCAAGGCAAATTGTGGAAGAAGTTTGTGCGGTGGACATTCCATAAAATTCCATAATTTGTAATCCTGCACTTTTATCAGTCCATGCTGTTCCGGTGTTTGTTGATTTAAATATCCCACCATCATTGGCACAATAAACTACTGTTCCACTGCCAGGTTGAAACACGATTCGATGAATATCAGGATGAATATGACTTGGGCTGTTTACATTGTTATATCCTAACCCGACACAAGACCAATGTGCACCGCCATCAGTAGATCTCCAGGCATTTATACCCCCAACCATAACTGTATTTTTTGTTGTTGGAGAAACGGCTAATGCAAGATCATACCATCCTTGCCCGCCTGAACTTGAACCATCTGGATTAAATCCAAGAATATTCGGGGCGGATGACATTTGAGTCCATGTGTTTCCTCCATTTGTTGAGCGATATAAACCATAGAAGCTGTTATCGGCTGAAGCAGACAATAATGCATATATATAATTCGGATCATTAGCTGTTACGGCTATCTGTATTCTTCCAATACCAGTTGTTGGTAAGCCAGACATAATCGGGGAATAACCAGTACCTCCGTTGGTAGATCTATAAATATTGTTTCCTGAGCAAGCATAAACTACTGTTGTATCACCAGGTTTATAAACTAAATCTTTTATGCCTCCCACATTAAGAGTTGAAACCCAGGTTGTCCCTCCATTCTTTGATCTCGTAATTCCATTACTTGTTCCGGCAATCATTGTATTGACATTAATGGGATTAATAATCAATCTTGAAATATATCTGAATTGGCTTTGAGTCCAATTAAGTCCTGTTGTAGACCATGTTAGTCCACCATTGATAGATTTCATGACACCGGTTGAGTAGGTATCCTGGGCATCATTGTCTCCTGTAGCAATAAAAATTACACTAGTATCATTAGGATCAATTGCAATATCAGTAACTCCAAGAGTAGAAAGCAAATCAGTAGTTGTATTCCATGTACTTCCACCATCAACAGATTTCCAAAACCCTCCTGCAGGAGAACCAATATAAATAACATTTCCATTTAATGGATTTACAGTAACACAGTTTAATCTGCCTGCACCATGCTGACCGGAATTGGCTGCCGGAACAGCAAATGGTCCAAGTGGAGTCCAGTTTGCATTTATGTTTGTAATGTTCTTTACCCTGTCATTGTTTTGCGATTGCTGCTTGATATATTCATTATAAGCACTCATCGGATTTGGAAGTTCACCGGTTGGAGAAATACGTGGACTCATAAACCATTCCCATCGTTTGAATTGATAATATCCTGCCAAGTCTTCATCTTCAGATTCTTTTCCATGTTTCTTTGAAATATCAATTCCTTTTGAGTTCCAATAGTCATAGAATGCCTTTTGAATTTCAAAGAAGTTGGGATTATTCTTATCCGCAATATTATCCATCCAGGGCTGTGCCTTGATAGATGTTCCGAGGATAACTAATCCTAAAACCAAAGTTATTTTCACTAAATATTTTTTCATTAATTTCTTATTTTTTCTTTATCTGGTAATTTAAAAGTAATTTCGAGCGTCAAAAGTACGCAATAATTTGATACCGAAAGCTATAATATTCCTTGAATTTAATAAACTATTTCAATAATCATTAATGAAAATTACCCTTATTTTAACCGGAAAAACTGAAGATTCCTTCCTTTTGGCAGGGATAAAAGAATATCAAAAGAGGATAGAGCGGTATGTTGATTTTAACATAATTGAGATTACTGCCTTGAAGAATACCAAGAATCTTTCTCAATCAGAATATAAACGAAAAGAGGCTGAACTCATCTTAAAAAAACTCAATGAAAAGGATTTTGTTGTTCTTTTGGATGAACGAGGAAAGGAATATTCATCTGTTGAATTTGCCTCCTTTATTAAGAAATCTCAGCGCTCAATGACTTTTATTGTCGGAGGAGCTTATGGTTTTGACGAGCAGGTTTATAAAAGGGCAAATGCTCAACTATCACTTTCTAAAATGACTTTTACCCATCAGATGATTCGATTAATTTTTGTTGAACAGCTCTATCGGGCAATGACTATTAATAATAATGAGCCTTATCATCATCAATAATGGTTTGTAAATTGGGTGATGGGGCAAATTTATGGAAATAGGAGTGGGAAACATCAAAGCTTGGGTTTAAAAATGATTTTTGAACGTAATTTTATATTCAATCAGCACAAAAAAGAAGCATTCATCCCGGGATGAATGACGGATTCCAGCTCGAAAGTCGCATTCATCCCGGTACGAATGATGGATTCCAGCTCAAAAGCCGCATTCATCCCAAGACGAATAGAGGTTTACAGCATAAAATATCTAACCAATCCGAGTCATTTTATCAATTCAGAATGGTTGTTGCAATCCTTTTTCCTTCCCAAATTCCCTTATTTATGCTAATTTTGCCCCATCAAAACAAGGAAATATGTTATCCATTCATTATATAAGAGAGAAAAAAGAGATCCGAGGAGCGTCGTGTAGGGAAAGAGTGTAGATCT
>OCZT010001514.1_pt1 | contig 24071 bp, 19 predicted proteins | sample 1539031 | NCBI WGS metagenome assembly OCZT01 (sample SAMEA3539308, study PRJEB22396) | soil metagenome | biome: tundra; feature: field; material: soil | place: USA | collected 2010-05 | depth 0.15 m | reverse complement strand
TGCCGCGCGTCGAGCGCGCGACGGCGCGCGACGGCCACGCTGCGGGCTTGGTCCGGTGGTTCATCTCAGCCGCATTTCGGTGCAATAGATTCCTTCGTCTGGGCGCGGCTGCCACTGCAGGCGCTTCGAGGTGGCGTAGAGGTCCTCGTACTGGAACAGGAAGAGCCACGGCGCATCGTCGTGCACGATCCGCAGCGCCTTCGCGTAGAGCGCTTTGCGCTTGGTGGGATCGAGCTCGTAGCGCGCCGCGTCGACGAGCTTGTCGACCGCGGGATTCGCGTACGTCGACGACACGGCGTCGGAGACGAGCTGCGACGAAAGCGTGTTGTCGGCGTCGTAGGTGATGTTGCCCCAGCCCAGCATGTACATCGGCGAGAGCGCGCGCCTCAGCGCTTGCGAATAGTAGCTCACCCACTCCTGCGTGCGCACGTCGACATGGACGCCGGCCGCCTGCAACTGGCCGCCGATCGCGAGCGCGATCTCCTTGTCGCCGTTGTAGCGCCCCTGCGGCGCAAAGAGCGTGAGCGAGAGGCCCTTGCCGTCGGGATACCCGGCTTTGGCGAGCAGCGCCTTGGCCTTGGCTGCATCGTGCCGGTACGGCACGAGGCTAGGATCGTACCCGAAGAAGTTCGGCGGGATCGGTTCGCCGAGCTCGTAGGCGCGGCCGCCGAGCACGGCTTTGATGATCGCCGGGACGTCGATCGCATAGTTCAACGCTTGCCGTACGAGGACGTTCTGCTGCGGCCCCGGCTGGAGCGTGTTGAACGCGATGTAGAGGACGCGCACGCTCTTGGCGCTCGCCATGCGCGTGTTCGTCCCGCCAGCGAGCAGCGTCGCGTACTGGAACGGGACGTTGGTGATCAGGTCGGTCGCGCCGGTGCGCAGGGCGGAGACGCGTGTCCCGCCCTCCGGGATCGGTTTGAAGACGACGTGCGCGATCGCCGGCGCGCCGCCCCAGTACTTGGGGTTCGCGTCGAGCTCGAGCGCGTCGTCGCGGTGCCACGAGCGCAGCACGTACGGTCCGCTGCCCACCGGGTGCTCCTGCACGTACGCATCGCCGTGCTCTTGCCAGAACTTTCCGTCGGCGATGAACACCGGCCGGGTGATCGTCGGCGGCAGCGGCGTCGGGCGCTTCGTCACGAACCGGACGGTGTACGGATCGGGCGTTTCGACGCGCGCGACGGTGTCGACGCGCGGGAGCTGCTGCGACTTGTACCCCGGATCGAGGATCTTCTCGACGCTGAACTTGACGTCGGCGCTGGTGAACGGGTCGCCGTTCGAGAACGTCACGCCGCGCCGCAGCGCGAACTCCCACACCGTCGGGGCGATCCGCTTCCACGAGACGGCGAGCTGCGGGAGCAGCGCGGAACCGTCGGGCGAGCGGCGGGCGAGGGTGTCGAAGATCTGCGCCTGGACGTTGGTGTCGGTCGTGACCGAGGCCTTGAGCGGGTCGAGCGTGCTGACGTCGACGCCCTGCGTGATCGTCACGGTCGCCGGATCGGCGGCGCGTACGGGGGTACCGGAGACGGCCGGTGCGAGCATGGCGAAGGCGAGTGCGGCCAGGAGGGACCGGCGACGTGTCATAGCGTTCCTTGCGCGGTGGTCGGGACGGGGACGGTCGCGCTTCGCCTTCCGGTTGCAGGGGCCATCCCCGCGCCGCCGTAAGCGCGCACGATGAAGCGCGCCACCGCCCTCCTCTTCGGCGCCGTCCTGGCGCTCTCGACCCCCGCGCCGCTGCGGGCGGCGGACACGACGGTCACCATCTCGCAAGGCGTCGACGCCGACACGCTCAACCCGCTTGCGACGACGATCACGCCGACGTTCAACGTCGTGCAGCACTTCTACGAGCGGCTCGCCGATTTCGGCGCACATCCCGGCGAGTACGAGCCGCGGCTGGCAGTTTCGTGGAAGCGGATCAATCCGACGACCGAGGAGTACACACTGCGCCGCGGCGTGACGTTCTCGAACGGGGACCCGTTCACCAGCGCCGATGTGCGGTTCACCGTCGACTGGATCAAGAACAAGGCGAACGCCTCGGAACAAACGCCGTACGTACGCGACATCGATCGCGTCGAAACGCCCGATCCGTACACGGTGCGCTTCAGCTCGAAGGTGCCGACCGCGATCCCGCCCGGGCTGCAGAACCCGCTGTTCATCGTCGACGCCAAGTACTTCCAGGAAAAAGGGAACGCGTATGTCGCCGTGCACCCGGTCGGCACCGGCGCGTACGTTCTGCGCGAGTGGAAGCGCGACGACCAGCTCGTGATGGACGCCAATCCGAAGTGGTGGAACGGCCGCCCGAAGGTGGATCACGTCGTCTTCAAGCCGATCCCCGAAGCCGGCTCGCGCGTCGCGGCGCTGCGCACCGGTGCGACCGATCTGATCACCAACGTGCCGCCGCAGTACTACATCCAGATCGTCGGTGGCCAGAACACGAAGCTGGTGAGCACGCGGAGTGGGCGGCAGCTCTTCATGGCGTTCAATACGCTGCAGCCGGGACCGCAGCAGAACAAGCTCGTGCGACAGGCGATCAACTACGCCGTCGACGTCCCCGCGATCGTGAAGAACGTGCTGGGTGGGCGCGGCTACGAGCTCTCTTCACCAATACCGCCGAACTACTTCGGCTACGACCCGTCGGTGCCGGGTTACAAGCACGACCTCGCGAAAGCGAAGGCGCTGCTCGCCAAAGCCGGTTATCCCGACGGGAAGGGGATCTCGCTGACCGTGAACGCGCCGATCGGGCGCTACAACCGCGACCGCGAGGTCGCCGAGGCCGTCGCCGGCCAGCTCCAGGCGGTCGGCATTCAGGCGACCGTGAAAGCGCAAGAGTGGGTGACGTATTCGAACCTCGTCGGACGGCGCGGGCTCACGCCGCTTTACGAGCTGGGATGGAATCAGCCGTCGGCCGATGCCGACGGCGTGATCACTGCGCTGTTCACCTCGACCTCGCCGCTCTCGACCTACAGCAATCCCGAGATCGACCGGCTCGCCGACGAGGCCCGCGGTGAGCTCGATCCGGTGAAGCGCAAGGCGCTCTACAAACGGATCGCGACGATCCTGAACGACGACGCGGCGTGGATCGTGCTGTTCCAGTACGAAGACCTCTACGCGACCTCGAAGCGTCTGCATTGGCTGCCGCGCGGCGACGAGTTCATCCGCGCCTACGAAATGTCGGCCGGCTAGCGCTTGCCGCGATACTCGACATTCGGCCGAGAGGAGCTTAGGTACGTGGGTCGTATGGCCCCGCGCATGCGCGTAAAGGGTGTCGGCTTCATCATATTGAGCGTTCTTTTGCTCGTCCCGGCGGGGCCGGTTCCGGCCGCCGACAGCACGGTGACGATCTCGCAAGGGGTCGACGCCGACACGCTCAACCCGCTCGCGACGACGATCACCCCGACGTTCAACGTGGTCGGGCACATCTACGAGCGGCTGGCGGACTTCGGCGCGAGCGCCGGGCAGTACGACCCGAAACTGGCGGTCTCGTGGAAGCGCGTCAACCCGACGACCGAGGAATACAAGCTCCGCCGCGGGGTGACGTTCTCGAACGGTGACCCGTTCACCAGCGCCGACGTGAAGTTCTCCGTCGAGTGGATCAAGGACAAGGCGAACGCTTCCGGCCAGACGCCGTACGTCCGCTTCATCGACCGCGTCGAGACGCCGGACGCGTACACGGTCCGGTTCGTCTCGGTGGCGCCGACCGCGATCGAGCTCGGTCTCCCGCAGCCGATCTACATCGTTGACGCGAAATACTTCCGCGAGAAGGGGAACGCGTACGTCGCCGACCACCCGGTCGGGACCGGCCCGTACGTGCTCCGTGAGTGGCACCGTGACGACCAGCTGGTGATGGACGCCAACCCGAAGTGGTGGGGCGGGCATGTCGCGTTCGAGCACGCTGTGTTCAAGCCGATTCCGGAGGCGGGCGCGCGCGTCGCTGCGCTGCGAACCGGTGGCACGGATCTGATCACCAACGTCCCGTACCAGTTTCAGATTCAGCTCACCGGCGGCCAGAACACGAAGCTCGTCAGCACGCGCAGCTACCGCCAGCTGTTCATCGCGTTCAACACCCTTCAGCCTGGCCCGCAGCAGAATAAGCTCGTCCGCCAGGCGATCAACTACGCGGTCGACGTTCCCGCGATCGTCAAGAACGTGCTCGGCGGGCGCGGCTACGAGCTCAGCTCGCCGATCCCGTCGAACTACGTCGGCTACGACGCGAGCGTGCCCGGCTACAAGCACGACGTTGCCAAGGCGAAGGAGCTGCTGGCGCGCGCCGGCTACCCCGACGGAAAGGGGTTGACGCTCACGCTGAACGCGCCGACCGGGCGCTACAACCGCGACAAGGAGATCGCCGAAGCCGTCGCCGGTCAACTGCAAGCGGTCGGGATTCAGACGACGGTGAAGCCGCAGGAATGGGTCGCGTATTACGCGCAGGTCGCGCGCCGCTCCGAGTCACCGCTCTACGAGCTCGGCTGGAACGTCGGGAACGCGGACGCCGACGGTGTCATCTCGGCGCTGTTTTTGTCGACGGCGCCGCTGTCGTGCTACAACAACCCCGAGATCGACCGGCTGGACGTACTGGCCGGCCGCGAAATCGTTCCCGCCAAGCGCAAGGCGCTATTCAAACAGATCGCGACGATCCTGCACGAGGACGCTCCCTGGATCGTGCTGTTCCAATACGAAGACCTGTATGCGACGTCGAAGCGCGTGCGCTGGCAGCCGCGGCCCGACGAAGCGATCCGCGCGTACGAGATGACGCCAGGCTGATGTCTCCGTAACGTGCTCACCTACCTTACGCGCCGCGCGTTCGGAGCGTTGTGGGCACTGATCGGCGTCACCAGCGTCGTATTCATCATCCTGCACCTGACCGGCGATCCGACCAGCGTCATGATGCCGCCGGAAGCGACGCAGGCCGAAATGGACGCGTTTCGCCACGAGCAAGGCTTCGATCGTCCGCTCATCGTGCAGTTCGCGACGTTCGCGCTCGCCGCCGCGCACGGCGATCTCGGCCTTTCGCTGCGCCACCAAGAGCCCGCGATGGGGCTCGCGCTCGAGCGACTCCCGGCGACGGCCCTACTCGGCGGCAGCGCATTTCTCATCGTGCTGCTGGTCGGTGTTCCGGCCGGCATCCTGTCCGCGCTGCGGCCGCGCACGTGGATCGACTACGCGGCGCGCGTCGTTGCGCTGATCGGTCAGAGCGCGCCGACGTATTGGATCGGGTTGATGCTGATCCTGCTCTTCGCGGTGCGGCTCGGCTGGGCGCCGGCGAGCGGGATCGGCGGCTGGCGCAACCTCGTTCTGCCGGCGGCGACGCTCGGATTCTTCTCGACGGCAAAGCTGATGCGCTTGACGCGCGCCTCGATGCTGGAGATCCTCGGCGCGGACTACATGCGCACCGCGCGCGCGAAGGGGTTGACCGCGGTGCGGGTCGCGCTCGGTCACGGGCTGCGCAACGCCTGGCTGCCGATCGTGACGCAGCTCGGCGTCGAACTCGGAGGATTGCTCTCCGGGGCGATCATCACCGAGACCGTGTTCGCGTGGCCGGGCGTCGGCCGGCTCGCCGTGCAGGCGGTGTTCGAGCGTGACTTCCCGGTCGTGGAGTCGGTCGTGCTGATCGCGGCGACGCTCTTCGTCCTGCTGAACCTTGCGGTCGACCTGCTGTACGCGGTGATCGATCCGCGCATCCGGTACGCGTAGTGGCCACCGCCTTCGCCGGCGTCGCACCGCCGCGTGACGACGAGTTCGCTCAGGCCAGCGTGCACGTGGCGGCGCTGCGCCGGCTCGCGCGCGACCCGGCGGCGGTGATCGGCGCGGCGATCGTCGCGGTCGTCGCGGTGTGCGCGATCTTCGCGCCGCTCATCACCCGCGTCGATCCGAACGCGCAGGATCTGACCGCGACGCTGATCCCGCCGATGTGGATCGCGGGCGGGAACCACGCGCACGTCCTCGGCACCGACAACCTCGGGCGCGACCTGCTGACGCGAATCATCTGGGGTTCCCGCGTATCCGCCATCGTCGGCCTCTCCGTGGTGGCGATCGGCGGGACGATCGGCGTGACGGCGGGACTCGTCGCCGGATATCGTCGCGGCTGGGTCGATGCCGTCATCGCGCGCATCACCGACGTGCAGCTCGCGTTTCCGCTGGTGCTGCTGGCGGTCGCGATCGTAGCGGTCGTCGGCCCGGGTCTTTTGACGGTGATCGCGGCGATCGGGCTGACCTCGTGGGTGCAGTACGTCCGCGTCGTGCGCGCCGAGACGATGAGCCTGCGCGAGCGCGAGTTCGTCGCCGCCGCCGAAGCGGCGGGCGCGACCTCGCGACGCATCATCGCGCGCCATCTGCTGCCGAACGTCGGGTCGGCGGTGATCGTACTCGGCACGTTCGAGATCGCGCGCGCGATCGTGTTCGAATCTTCGCTCTCGTTCCTGGGTCTGGGCGTCCCGCCGACGACCCCGTCGTGGGGCGGGATGCTCGCCGACGGCCGGCAGTATCTCGACACCGCCTGGTGGACCGCGCTCTTCCCCGGCCTCGCGATCATGGTCGCAGTGATGGGCGTGAACCTGCTCGGCGACGGCCTCCGCGACGCGCTCGACCCGGCGGCGGTTAACTAGAGAGCGGCGCGTCGTCGAGCAGCGGCGAATGGAACCCCGTGGACCCGTTGATCATCACGGTGGCGCCGGTCGGCGGCGAAGTCATGCCGGACCAGACGCCGTATCTGCCGGTTACCCCCGCGCAGCTCGGTGCGACGGCGCGCGCGATCCGGGCGGCCGGGGCGAGCATCGTCCACGTGCACTGCCGCAACGACGACGGGTCGAACACGCACGACGTGGAGCGCTTCCGCCAGGCGTACGAGGCAATTCGCGAAGCGAGCGATCTGATCATCCAGTTCTCGACCGGCGGCGCGATCGGGATGACGCCGGCCGAGCGGGCCGCGCCGCTCGCGCTGCGGCCGGAGATGGCGACGCTCACCTGCGGCAGCGTCAACTTCGGCGACGACATCTTCGAGAACAGCTTTCCGATCATGCGCGGGATCGCCGCGAAGATCGCCGAGCACGGCGTCACCCCCGAGCTCGAGATCTTTGATCTGGGCCACCTCTCCAACGCGAAGCGGCTGGCCAGCGAAGGCGCGATCCGGCTGCCGGCCCACGTCGACTTCGTGCTCGGCGTTCCGGGCGCGCTGGAAGCGTCGGTCGAGCACCTCGTCGACTGCGTGCGCGCTCTGCCGCCGGGCTGCACCTGGACGGTCGCCGGGATCGGCCGGATGCAATTGACGCTCGCCGCGGTCGCGGTCGCGATGGGCGGGCACGTCCGGGTGGGCCTCGAGGACAACCTTTACTACAGCAAGGGTAGGCTCGCGACGAACGAGGAGCTGGTCGCTCGCGTCGTGCGGATCGCCGAGGAGCTGGGCCGCCCGGTGGCGACCCCGAGCCAGGCGAGGGATCTCCTGGGAATACGATCCCTGTCCGCAGCATAGGCGAACCCACTAGGAGACGGCGCGGGCAGGCCGGAACTGGCGTCGGTTCGCCCCCGGGGAGGTTCCTCTGCTCACGTACGTCGTCCGCCGGACTTTCCAGAACATCCCGCTGTTGCTGCTGGTCTCGGTCGTGCTCTTCTCGATCCTCCAGGCGGCGCCGGGCGGCCCGCTGACGCCGTACCTGCAGAACCCGCATATCACCCAAGCCGACATCGAGCGCTTGCGGCACAACCTCGGGCTCGATCAGCCGGTGTACGTGCAGTATTTCAAGTGGCTGTGGCAGGTCGTGAGGGGCGACTTCGGCTGGTCGACGTCCAACTCGGAGCCGGTGATCCAAGCGATTCTCGACCGCATGCCCGCGACGCTGGAGCTGATGGGCTGCGCGTTCAGCGTGTCGATCGTCGTCGGCGTCGTGTTCGGAATCGTCAGCGCCGTCCGCCAGTACTCGTGGCTGGACTACCTGATCACGACGTTCGCGTTCTTCGGGCAGTCGATGCCCGTGTTCTGGTTCGCGCTGATGCTGCAGCTCGCGTTCTCGGTCGTCGGGGTCACGGCGTTCGGCTACCACTTCTCGCTGCCGTCGGCCGGGATCTCGAGCCTGGACACCTTCGACCTCGGGGACCGCTTGCAGCATCTCGTTTTGCCGGTGATCGTGCTCTCGCTGGCCTTCATCGCGCAGTACAGCCGGTTCATGCGCAGCTCGATGCTCGAAGTGCTCCGCACCGACTACATGCGGACGGCGGCCGCGAAGGGCGTCTCGCATACCGCCGTCATCCTCAAGCACGGGCTCAAGAACGCGCTGATCCCGCTGGTGACGATCATCGCGCTGACCCTGCCGGGGTTGTTCGCGGGCGCGATCATCACCGAGACGATCTTCGCCTGGCCGGGCATGGGACGGCTGTTCTACAACGCGCTGGGTCAGTTCGACTTCGCCGTGCTGATGGGCTACATGATGCTGGTCTCGTTCCTGGTGATCTTCTGCAACCTGCTCGCCGACCTCTGTTACGCGTGGCTCGACCCGCGCGTGAAGTACACGTAGCATGGCCGCATCGGTTCCGTTCACTCCGGCCGTCGCGGCCGCCGACGACGTCGCCCCGTCGCGCAACACCGTTTGGCGGCGCTTCCGGCGCCACAAGCCCGCGCTCGTCGGTGGGATCATCATCGTGCTGATGGGGCTGGTGGCGATCACCGCCAACCTGATCACGCCGGCCGACCCCAACTTCATCGACCAGGTCAACTGGCAGGGCTATCCGCTCGCGCCCGGCGTCGCCGGCCACTTGCTGGGCACCGACGAGAACGGGCGCGACCTGCTCGCGCGACTGATGTTCGGAGCACGCATCTCGCTGACCGTCGCGCTGTTCGCGGTGATCATGGAGATCTCGATCGGTACGTTCCTCGGCGCGATCTCGGGCTACTACGGCGGCTGGATCGACTTCGTGATCATGCGCACGACCGACGTCGTGCTCTCGATCCCGCTGCTGCCGCTGTTGCTCGTGATCACCGCGATCGTCGCCGGCACTTCGAACAAGGCGTCACTCAACTTCGGCGTGATCGTCCTGATCATCGGCGGCCTCTCGTGGCCGGCGGTGGCTCGGCTCGTGCGCGCCTCGTTCCTCTCGCTGCGCGAGCGCGAGTTCGCCGAGGCGGCGAAGGCGCTCGGCAACCGCGACGGCCGCATCATTTTCCGGCATTTGCTGCCGAACGCAATGGCACCGATCATCGTGCAGGCGACGCTCGAGGTGGCGAACGTCATCATCTTGGAGTCGACACTCTCGTTCCTCGGCTTCGGGATCCAGCCGCCGACGGCGTCGTGGGGCAACATGCTCGCCAACGCGCAGTCGAACATCACGGTCGCGCCATGGGCTGCGATCTTCCCCGGCCTCTGCATCCTGATCACGGTCCTCGCCATCAACTACCTCGGCGACGGACTGCGGGACGCGCTCGACCCGAACACCTAATCGCCGGGCCGTCCCTTCAGCGAGGGGCGAGCCGGCGCTTTAGGAGGTGCATTGCGGCGTAGGTGATGCCTGCGAGCGTGAGCGGGATCGGGGCGTAGGCGATGCACCAGGCGATCGTGCTCAGGAGCGCGACGACGGTGTCGGCGAGCGCGTTGAGGCCGCTGTGCCAGGCGCCGTCGATGCGCGCGCCCGCGCCCGACTTCACCGGCGTCGGGTTGGGGCGGTCTTCCGCCATTTGGATGCTGATCGTGCTCGTCGCGACGCGGTGAACGTCGTTCTTGTGCTGCGCTTCGAGCTGTTCGATCTGACCGCGGACGTCGCTCAGGTTCTCCTGGACCGTCAGGATGTCGGTGACCTTTCCCCCCTTGTCCATCAAGGTGCGCAGGTCGATCTCTTCGCGGCGCAGGTTGCGCAGCCGCGCTTCTTCGTCGACGATCGTCGCGTCGACGTCTTCGGCTTCGATCGTCCGATTCTGGACGGTGCCGGCAGTGCCGATCCGGTCGAGCGTGCTTTCGAGCCGGTCGGCTGGGACTTCGACGTCGAGTTTCGCATCGTGAACGGCGTCGGCGGTGCGCGGGTTCGAGTCCGCCAGCGAAATGATCTCGCCGCCTGCGCCGCGCACGATGGACTGCACCGCTTTCAGCGACACGTCGACATCGCGGACGAGCAAGTCGAGGTGCGCTTTCTTGGCGAGGCGATGCTGCTTCGCGACGGTCGTTGCGGCGTCGGCCGCGCTCTTCGGCGCCGCCTGCGCCGGGGCGCCGGCCGCGGCGTTCGGGTTCTTGACACGCACCGCGCCCTTCGGCGCTTCAGTCATGCGGAACACGGTGTTGCTCGCAACCTCGGTCGACGCGCCGCTGCCGTTGGTGGCGCGGGTCAGATCTGCTTCGTGCGCGTGGTATGCGGCGACCGCTGCCGCGCCGAAGCCGACCACGAGCGCGGCCGCGGTGGCGTAGCGGGCCGGACCGCCCCACCAGGCGGTGCGCAGCGCCGTGACCGGCGCCGGTGCAGCCGAGATGCGTGCGAGCGCGTCCTCGAGGATGCGCGCGGGCAGCGGCCCCGCCGTCGCGGTGTGTGCCTTCAGCGACGCGCCGAGCCCTTCGAGCTCGCGCAGCTCCGCCGAGCATTCCGCGCAACTCGCGAGCTCGGTCTCGACGCGGGCGCGTTCGGCGGCGTCGAGCGTGCCGTTGGCGTAGAACGGGAGCAGTTCTGCGACGTCGTGCTTCGTCATCCGCGATGCTCCGCCGTTGCGAGCGCGTCGCGCAGCCGCTGCTTTGCGTAGAACGCGCGCGTCTTCACGGTGGCGAGGGGGCAGTCGACGATCTCCGCGATGTCCTTCTGCGAGAACCCTTCGACATACGTCAGTTCGAGGACCGCGCGGTGGTCGGCGCTCAGCCCGGCCAGCGCCTCGTCGAGCCGCTGCCGGTCGTCGGCGCGGAGCGCAGCTTCCTCGGGGCCGATCCCCTCGCTCGCCGCGCCGAGCAGGTCGTCGAGCGGGACGAGCGTCGCCCGCCGCTTGCGCAGCGCGTCGATCGCCTTGTGGTGCGCGATGCCGAACACCCACGTTCGTGCGCGCGAACGGCCGCCGTACTTCCCAGCGCTCCGCCAAACCTCGACCATCACGTCGCTCGTCAACTCCTCAGCCAGCCCGTCGTCGCGTACCAGATCGCGGACGAACCGGTGGACCGCCGGGCCGTGCGCGTGGAAGAACGTCTCGAACGCAACCCGGTCGCGTGCGGTGATCCGCTCCAGCAGGGCCCGGTCGTCGGCGTCGTTCATCGCCCTTCCATACCGCTGCGTCGGGCAAAGGCGGCCCGAGGTTCAGCCGTCGCTCTTCGGCCTGAACTCGAGGGCGAGCGAGTTCATGCAGTAGCGCTGCCCGGTGGGCTTCGGCCCGTCGTCGAAGACGTGGCCCAGGTGCGAGCCGCAGTGCGCGCAGCGCGCCTCGGTCCGCAGCATCCCATGCGAGCGGTCCTCGACGAGTTCCACGTTGGCGCGGTCCTCCGGCGCCCAAAAGCTCGGCCAGCCGCTCCCGCTCTCGAACTTGGTCGCGGAGGAGAACAGCGCGTTGCCGCACGCGGCGCAGGTGTACGTCCCGTCGGCATGGTTGTGGTAGAACTCGCCGCTGAAGGCGGGCTCCGTCGCGCTGCGGCGCAGCACGGCGTAGCGGTCCGGGGACAGCTCGGCGCGCCACTCGGCGTCGGTCTTCTCGATCTTGTTCACGATCCTGAGAACCCGCGCCGGGCGCCGACGGAGGCACGCGGCCGTGCCCCCCGACAGTGCGCGTCAGGCCGAGCGTCTATGGGGTCGCACGGATGAAGCAGAGCATCTTCACCTTTATCGCCAAGGTCGATCCGGCGCGCCTGAGCGAGCTCGAAGTGTACCTCGCGCAGGTGCGCAAGAACGTCCCGCGCGATCCTGATTTGCCGTTCGCGTCGCTGCCGATGCTGCACTTTGCCAGCTTCGTGATTTTCTACGACGACGCGTTCGGTCCGTATCTCGTCTTCGAGAACAACGTCGACGGAACGCCGCGGGCGTATCTCGAGGCGCTGCTCGACGTCGCCTCGCCCGCGCTGCACCGCATCTACGGCATGTGCTTGGAGTACGACGGCGGCGATGCGGACGACCGCGCGCGGCTGGGTGCGTTCCTGCTGGCCCGTCTCACCTTGCCGCACACCGCCTTTATCGGCGCCGTCGGGCGCAGCGCACAACGTATCAAGGATGATACGCCTCGTCGGGGGCGCGTACTTTTTCGTCCCCGGCCTCAAGGCGCTTCGCTGGCTGGCGACCCTGGGGTGACGCGCCGGCGCGTCGCGCCGGAACAGCCGCCGCAGCGGCCGCTGAACGTCACCGTCTCGCGCTCGATCGCGACCCCGTGCCGCTCGGCGAGCGCGCGGATCGTGCGCGCCGGAACGGCGAAGTCGAGGTCGGCGATCGACCCGCAGGCCGTGCAGCGGAAGTGCGCATGCGGGCGCGCGGCCGGCTCGTACACCGCCGCCGCCTCGCCCGGTACGTCGATCTTCATCACCGCGCCCGCTTCGTGCAACCGGATCAAGGCGCGGTGGACCGTGGCGAACCCGATCCGGGGCTGCAGCGTGCGCGCCCGCACCCACAGTTGCTGCGAGGTGAGGTGGCTCCCCGGGCCGGCCTCGTCGACGACGGCGAGGACGGTCCGGTAGTTCCGGGGCAGTGCGAGATCGTCGCTTGACACGAGGTTTCGGATGGAGTAGCCTCCGTACTCGGAAGTGAAATCGGTTCTCAGTCTCAGTTATACGCGAGAACCGGCTCCCAAAGCAAGTATCGGAGGTTTCTACCTGTGTTAGCGAAGGTCGGTCAGCCCGCCCCGTCGTTCACCCTCGAGTCGACGAAGGACGCGAAGACTCCCAAGGAGCTCGGCAAGAAGATCAGCTTGTCGGACTACCGTGGCAAGTGGCTCATCTTTTTCTTCTATCCGCTCGACTTCACGTTCGTCTGCCCCACCGAGATCACGGCGCTCTCCGACCGCTACGATGAGCTCAAGGATCTCGACGCCGACGTCCTCGGCGCGTCGACCGATAGCGTGCACTCGCACTTCGCGTGGCTGAACACCCCGCGCGAGAAGAACGGGATCGCCGGGACGCGGTACCCGCTCGTCGCCGACTACACCAAGGAAGTCGCGCGCGCGTACGGCGTGCTCAACGAGCAGACCGGTACCGCCCAGCGCGGTCTCTTCATCATCGATCCCGAGGGGACGCTGAAGTACGCGGTCGTCACCGATGACAACGTCGGCCGTTCGGTCGACGAGACGGTCCGGATCCTCGAAGCGCTCCAGACCGGCGGCCTGTGCCCCGCTGAGTGGAAGCCCGGCGCGGAGCTCCTGGTCAAGCCCTAAGATGCCGCTGCGAACCGGAAGCCCGCTCCCCGACCTGGGCGGCGTTTCCACCTGGATCAACGGCGAGCCGAAGGCCGAGGAGCTGGCGGGCAAGCCGCTCCTCGTCCACTTCTGGTCGATCACGTGCTACATCTGCCACAACGTCGCGGAAGAAGTCGCGCGCTGGCAGGCCGAGTACGGCCCGCGCGGCCTCGTCGTGATCGGCATCCACCAGCCGCGCAGCGCCGAGGAGCTCGACGTCGCGAAGGTCGCCGAAGACGCGCGCGGACCGATGGCGATTCACTGGCCGTGCGCGATCGACAACGAGCACACCCTCGTCGGCCGTTTCGAGAACCAGTTCGTCCCGGCGTACTACGTCTTCGACCGCGACCACAAACTGGTTCACCGGCAGGCCGGCGACCGCGGTTTCGAGCGCCTCCACGACAAGATCGGCGAACTCCTCAGCGACAAAGTCCCGGCCTCCTAACTCACCCCTTGCATGGGCCGCTCCGATGGCCTACACTCTCGTGGTTGTCCCCGTCGGCCCAGGCCGCCGGGGAGCAACCCCGTGCGCGAGTGGCGGAATTGGTAGACGCACTAGCTTGAGGGGTTAGCGCCTGTAAGGGCGTGCTGGTTCAAATCCAGTCTCGCGCACCACCCCTTCTCGGCGGCCGCCGCTCTTGCTGGCGGCTTCATTTTGCGGTGGGGCTTGGCGGGCCAGGCAGGAGGGTGCCGGGGCCGGGCGCGGGGCCTGGTTCAGCGTGCGGCGGGGCATCAACGGTAAAATTAGGAGGTCGGGCGAAACTTGGGGCCGTCCCGGCTCGTAGTTTCGGGCGACCGGCGAGAGGACGGGTTTTCATTTTATGTGGTTGACGCGGTTTTCGATTCAGCGCCCGATCATCGTTGCTATGCTCTTCATCGCGCTGGCGGTGTTCGGGCTTATTTCGTATCAGAAGCTGGGTCGCAGCCTCAACCCGAACGTGACCTTCCCGATCGTCATTGTGGTCGCGTCGTACCCTGGCGCGTCGCCGGAAGAGATGGAACGGCTCGTCATCAAGCCGATCGAGGATCAGCTCGACGGAATCGATCATCTCGACCGCGTGACGGCGACGGCGCAGGAAGGTCGGGCCGTGATCGGCGTCCAGTTCAAGCTGGACACGAACCTGGATTTCGCGGCGATCGACGTTCAGCGCAGAGTCGACACCGCCCGCGTCTTCATGCCGACCGATCTGGACCCGCCGGTTGTAGACAAGAGCGCCGGCGATCAGCAGGCGCCGATACTCGAACTCGCGCTGAGCTCGCAGACGCTGTCGGGAACAGCATTGTCCGATCTCGTCGACCAGCGAATCGTTCCCGAGATCAAGCACATTCCCGACGTGCAGAGCATCGATGCACGGGGTGAGGTAAAGCGCGAGTTCCACGTAAACCCCGATCCAAGGCGTCTGATCGCAACGGGGGCGACGCTTCCCGACATTTTCAACGCCGTCAGCGTCAACAATCAGAACTTGCCCGGCGGTCGGCTCGACTCGCCGGCTCAAGAGACGGACGTATCGATCCGCTCGAACATCGTGGCGGCTGCAGATCTCCTGGGGATACCGGTGGCGCCGCTGAACGGCGCGCTGAGAGGGCTGACGATCGGCAACGTCGCGACCGCCGACGACGGTCACGTCGAGCAGCGAATCGTCTCGAAGTACAACGGCGCGCCGACGGTGATCCTCGACGTCAACCGCGTCATTACGTCGGATGAGATCAACTCGACCGCCGTCGCGCGCGCGCAAGTCGCCGAGATCGCCAAGCGATACCCGGCGGTCAAGTTCGAAGAGATCGACGCTCCCGCCGAGTACACGCAGGCCTCGCTCACGGGCGTCCTCCAAAGCCTGTCCGAAGGGATCGTGCTGACGGCTGTCGTGTTGTTGCTCTTCCTGCACGCTTGGCGTAATGCGCTGGTCGTCATGATCGCGATCCCGTCGTCGCTCCTCGCGACGTTCATCGTCATGCGCATGGTGCATTTCACGCTCGATATCGTTTCCTTGATGGCGCTCTCGTTGATCATCGGGATTCTCGTCGACGACTCGATCGTCGTGCTGGAGAACATAACGCGTCACCGGGATTTGGGGCAAAGGCCATTCGACGCTGCAATCAGCGGACGCGGCGAGATCGGGGGCGCCGCCGTGGCGATCACGCTCGTCGACGTCGTGGTCTTTCTCCCGATCGCGTTCCTGAGCGGGATCGTCGGCAAGTACATGGTCGAGTTCGGGATCGTCGTCGTCGTCGCGACCCTCGTGTCGTTGTTGGTTTCGTTTACGCTGACGCCGATGCTTGCAGCGCGCTGGTCGGTGCGCCGCCGGTCGGCCGAGCCGCCGCGCGCCCTAGCGTGGTTCCAATATGGGTTCGACCGATTCACGGTTTGGTATCGCGATGTCGGTCTGGCCTACGTCATCCGCCACCGCTGGCTCACGATCATGGTGTGCGTGCTGCTGGTCGTGAACGCCATCGTGCTCCCCGCCGGGACCTCCGGCATGATCGTGGCGCTGGTGATCGATGGACTTGCCGTCGCGCTGACGCTGCTCTGGCTTCCGCTCTCGCGGCTGGTGTACTCGATCGGGCGACACGTGCCTGATGCGATCGGCCCGCCGCTGAAGAAGTGGGGTCTCATCACCGCGGCAGGCGGCCTCGTCATCGGCATCGCGGGCGGCGGCTTGGCCGTGGCGGGACAGTCAGCCGGCGGCCCGGTCGCCGGAATCGGTCTCGCCGTCTTCGTTCTGGCGCTCCTCGCGATCGGGATCACGCATCTCCTGGTCGATCGGCCGCGCGTCAGCCCCAAGAGCAGCCTCGGGTTCTCGGCCGTCATCGTCGGACTGGCCGGAACCGTTGCACTGCTCATGGTGACGCAACGCGGAATCGAGTCGGAGTTCATCCCATCGACCGAGAGCGGCTCGATCTACATGACGTTGAGTTATCCGACCGGCACGCCGTTGACGAAGACGCAAGCTGCCGCGGATCTCCTCGAGTCGAAGATCATCGCCGTCGATGGCGTGCAAAAAGTTATTACGACGACGGGTACGAAGCCCTCGGGCTTCGGCTCGACGATCGGCGGAAACTACGCGCGCATGTACGCGGGATTAGACAAGTCTCGCCGCCGCGAGACAAACCGCGCCGTGCGCGATCTTCGCAAGCTGGCGACGCTCGTGCCGGGTGCTGACTTCACCGTGGCCGGCGAAGGGGGCGGTGGCGGCGGCGGTAGCCCGATATTCTATACGCTCTCAGGCCCCGAGGACGTGATCCAAAGCGCTGCTGAAAAGCTGGCCACGTTCATCCGGCAAGTGCCCGGGACGGTCAACGTGCAAACCGGCGCCGAAACAGAGGCCGACCGCCTTAACGTCACGATCGATAGCGCCAAGTGCGCCGTCCTTGGGATCGATCCCGGTGCGGCGGCGACTGCCGCGCGAATCGCGATCGGCGGTGCGGTCGCGACGAGAGTACGCACGGCCGGGGGCTTGGTCGACGTGCGGGTGCAGCTTCCCGTGAGGTACCGCAACCACTTCGCCGACGTGCAGAACATCAAGGTGCGAGCCTACGACGGCTCGATGTTCCGCCTTGCCGACGTCGCTTCGTTCAGCTTCGCCAAGGCTCCGGCGAAGATCGAACGGCTCGACAAACAGCGCGTCGTGCGCGTCCTGGCCGGTATCGATCCGGGCGTGACGACCCTCGGCCCGGTGGTCGGCAAGATCAATCAAGCCGTCGCGACGCCGGGCTTTCTCCCCAGCGGCGTTTCGCTGCGCGCCTCCGGCGATTCTCAGTTTTTTGAAGAGACGATGTCGAGCATGGCGATCGCGCTGTTGACCTCGTTCACGCTGGTCTATGTGTTGTTGGTCATCCTGTACGGGTCGTTCTTCACGCCGGCGGTCATCATGCTCTCGGTGCCGGTCGCGATCGTCGGCGCGCTGTTCGGACTCGCCGCGACCCATCAGACGCTGAACCTGTTCTCGATGATCGGCATCATCATGCTGTTCGGGCTGGTCGCGAAGAACGGAATCCTGCTGGTCGACTACGCGAACACCATGCGAAAACGAGGGATGCACACGGTGGATGCGATGCGGGCCGCCGCCGGTACACGGTTGCGCCCGATCGTCATGACAACTGCTGCGATGGTATTCGGCATGCTACCGCTCTCGCTTGGACTTGCCGAGGGCGCGGAGTTCAGGCGTTCGATGGGCACGGTGCTGATCGGCGGACTGATCAGCTCCCTGATTCTCACCCTTTTCCTCGTTCCAGTCGTTTACAGCTGGGTGGTCGGTTGGCTTGAAGTGAGCGGTGATCGCCGCGCGTTACGCCACGAACACGAGGACGACGAGTTCGCGCCGAACCGTGTTCCCGCCGGCGCGATGGGCGACTGAGCGCTCGGCGCTCGCGTGCGTGCGAGCGCAATAACGTCGTGGTACCGAAGCGACCAGTCTGAGAAATTCCTGAGAACGGGTATGGGGACTTTTGGCAACAACGCTTGCGGAGGTCCTCGCACTCGATGCTATCATCACCCACCACACGGAACCTGTCCGCGATCGGCGCGGCGGCACTGCTCACGACGCTGCTCGCGGTCCCCGCGTTCGCAGCCGGGCCGGTCACCGTCCAGCTGAACGGCAACACCCTCAATTTGAACCCGCCGCCGACCGAGCGCGCCGGGCGCGTCTTCGTCCCGCTGCGCGGCGTGTTCGAAAACCTTGGCGCGTCGGTCGTGTACGCCGGGGGCGTGATCAATGCGACCGGCCGCGGCCATAGCGTCTCGCTGCGCATCGGTTCGCAGCAAGCGACCGTCGACGGACAGCAGCAAACCCTCGACGTCGCGCCGTTCATCATCGGCGCGTCGACCTACGTCCCGCTGCGTTTCGTTTCGCAGGCGCTCGGCGCGACCGTGAACTACGACGGTTCGAACAACATCGTCGCGATCTCGGCGAGCGGTGCTTCGACGCTGCAACAGCCGTCCAACCAGACGATCACGCCGGCGCCGAATCCGAACGCCCAAGGCGGTGCGATCACGCTCGGCAACGTCCTCCCCGGGCGCGGTGCATCGGTGAGCGCGCGGCGCCCGACGATCGAGGCCACGTTCGCCGGCGCAACCGCCGAGCCGAACTCCATTCGCATCGCTGTCGACGGAGCCGACGTGACCGGCGACTCGACCCGCTCGCCGCGCGGATTCACGTACGCACCTCGCTCGCCGCTTCAGGCCGGTGAGCACACGGTCCGTGTGACCGGTACCGACACGAACGGTCAATCATTCAACCGCGGCTGGCGGTTCTCGTCCGGAACGTCGACGGCGTTGGCGGGTCAGATCAGTAACGTTCGCCCGGGTGACGGTGCTGTGGTACCGCGCCAGTTCACCATCACCGGACACACGACGCCCGGGGCGCGTGTCAACATCCAGATCGGAGCCGCGAGCGGCGGTTCGAACACGATCGGTGGCCTGATCGGTGCGATCCTCGGCGGCGGCGGAAATCAGGGAAGCACCGCGAGCTTCACCGTCAACGCGGACGGTAACGGCGACTTCAGCCAGCCGGTGAGCATCAACGCTCCGTCCGGCACCCAGCTGGCGATCGCGATCAACGCCACCGACATGCAGACCGGCGCGACCGGCACGCCCGTCCAGGAGCGCGTCACGATCCAGTAACGGCCTCCGGCAGGAGGGCGCGGCGTACTCCGTGTCTCACGGAGTCGCCGTGCCCTCTCGCCTCGCGCTCGTCACCGGTGCCGCAGCCGGGCTCGCCAAGGGCATTGCCGTGCGGCTCGCCGAGCGCGGCGACCGCGTGGCCTTCACCTACCGGCCCGGCGGGACCCCACCCGATGCCACGCTGGCGCTGCTGCGCCCACACGACGACGGCGCCGTCGCCGTGCCGGCAGACTTCGAGCGTTTCGAGGCGGCGGCAGAGGCCGTCCAGGCGGTCGAAGCCGCCCGCGGTCCCGTCGATATCTTGGTCCACGCGGTCGGTCCGATCGTCGTGAAGCGCTTCGCGCGCTGCACGCCCGACGACTACCGCGCGATGATCGACGCCAATCTGGCCTCGGCGGTCGCGCTCGCGTTCGCGCTGCTGCCGGGGATGCGGGAGCGGCGTTACGGCCGGCTCGTCTACTTCGGGATGAACGGCGCGTCGGTGACGCAGCCCGCCCGCGGGATGGCGCTCTACGGCGCGGCCAAAGCCGGCCTGGTGTCGTTCGCGCGCACGCTGGCGCTCGAGGAAGCGGCGCACGGCATCTCGGTCAACGTGATCGAGCCAGGCGATATCCGCGACAAGGACGCCGGGCGAGCGGCGGCCCGCTCGCAGGCGGCGAACAACCCGACGGGCCACGCGGGGTCGTGGGAAGACGTCGCCGCGGCGGTGCTCTTCGCGTCGGCGGAAGAGAACGGGTTCTTGAGCGGAATGGTGCTCGGTGTGAACGGCGGATTGACGGGACCGCACGAGTGAAGTACGCGACCTGGTTCATCGTCGCGTTCGTCACCGTGTCGCGCGGTTTCGCGGCGTGGAAGCTGCCGCTGACCGGCGACGAAGCCTACTATTGGGAGTGGGCGAAGCACCTCGCGCTCGGCTATGCCGACCATCCTCCGATGGTCGCCTACCTGATCTTCCCGGTCGATTGGGTGACAGCGAACCCGCTGTTCGTGCGGCTCGGTTTCCTGATCTGCGGCGTCGTCGCGACGCTCGCCGCCGCCGGTGCCGCGAAGCGGATCACCGGAGACGACCGCGCCGGGATGGTGACGGCGCTCGCGATGACGCTGGCGCCGATGCTCTCGGTCGGCTTCGTGCTCGCAACGCCGGACGGGCCGCTGATGGCCGGTTGGGCACTTTGCCTCTACCTCGTCGTCCGCGCCTCGCAGACGCACGCGCGGCGCGACTACGTGCTGCTCGGCCTGGCGATCGCGTTCGCGCTGCTCTCGAAGATGTTCGCCTGGGCGCTGGTCGCCGGGATCGTCGCATGGTCGTTCGCGCCGGACCGCAAGCGGTTGTGGCGCGAGGGTCTGGCGATCTCGTTCGCGATCGCCGCGGTGCTCTACACTCCGTTTCTCGTGTGGAACGCCGAGCATCAATGGATCGGTTTTTGGTTCACCGTCCTGCAGCGGCACGGCCAGGAACTTTCGTGGTACCGGCCGGTCACGTACCTGCTGGCGAATGCCGGCGCGTACTCGCCCGGCTTATGGATCGCGGCGCTGCTCGTCCTCGTGCGACCGCGCAACGCATTGATCGCATGGACGTCGATCCCGCTCAGCGTGCTGCTGATCCTGCTCAATTTTCACGAACGGGTCGAGCTGCACTGGTTCTTCGGGCCGTACGTCTCGCTGGCGGTGGGGATGGGCGTTGCGTTCGAATCGCTCTCACACCGCGCGCGCGTGCTCTGGGCGACCGCCGGCGCCGTTCCGGCCGCGGTCCTGATCCCGTTCCTCTTTCTCGCCGCCGCGTTCCCCGGGCAACTGTACTCGCAGTTCCGTGCGACCGGCTCGGAGCTGCGCAACAGCGGGCCGTTCGAGATCTTCACCTACTGGCCGCTCGCCCAGGACGTGCGGCGGATGGCGACCGCGAACGAGGCGGTCGTGGTGACCGACGGCTACGGCTTCTCATCGCAGATGGACTTCGAGGCCGGGATCCCGCCGGTCGTGATCGGGTACGCGCCTCAAGGGCAGGAAGCGCGCCGTTGGTACGACGCCGCCATGCAGCCGAAGCGCATCCTCTTCGTCGACAAAGAGGCGCTCGTGCCTGTCCCGGGTCAGCCCAAGACGTATCCCGGCCGGCCGGATTTCCAGCGCCGTCTCGAGATGGCGTGCGGCCGCGTGACGGCGGGACCGAGCCTCGAGTATTCGTACACCGATCCGACGGGCCACTCCGTTCCGGCGCGCACCTATTTTCTCACCTGGTGCGAGCAGCCGCATGCGAACGCGATTCGCATCTTGCGCTGGGAAGACTCGGCGGCGAGCGGGACGTCCTCGCACTAGTGCTGAGCGAACACCGACCTTTCGGGCTGCCGGGAGCGCGTCCGCAGTACGGACCCGACAAGGTCGTCGACGTGCTGCACATCGATCTCCGGCTCCGTCCGGACCTCGAGAAAAAGCGGCTCGAAGCCGTCTGCACGACGAGGGTCCGCGCGATCGAGGACGGCGTCAACCTCCTCGCGCTCGACGCGGTCGACCTCAATGTCGCCTCGGTGGTCCGCGACGACGACCGCCGGCCGCTCGGCTTTCGATCGACGAGCGAGCGGCTCGAGATCGCGATCGAGCCGCCGCTCCGCGCGGGCGACGAGCTCGTGTTCGCGGTGGAGTACGCCGTCGAGAACCCGCGCGGCGGCGTCTACTTCGTCGACCACGAGCCCAAGCACGTGTGGACCCAGTGCCAAGACTCCGGCGCGCGCTCCTGGTTTCCGTGCTTCGACTATCCGGCGGAGAAGCAGACGACCTCGGCGACGGTGATCGTACCGAACGGGTACTTCGCGCTCGCCAACGGCGCGCTCGTCGCGCGCACCGAAGGCCAGACCGAGACGGTGTTCCGCTACGAGCAGGACGTCCCGCACGCCACGTATCTCGTGACGATGGTCGCAGGCCCGTTCAGCGAGATCCGTCAGCCTCACGACCGCGTGCCGGTGTGGTACTACACGTTGCCGGGACGGGAGGCCGACGGTGAGCGCGCGTTCGGGAACACGCCCCGGATGATCGACGTCCTCGAACGCACGATCGGCGTGCCGTACCCGTACGCGCGCTACTCGCAGATCGCGGTCGCCGATTTCATCTTCGGCGGGATGGAGAACACGTCGGCGACGACGCAGACCGATCGCGTCCTGCACGACGAGCGCGCGCACCTCGACTACTCGGCCGACTACCTCGTCTCGCACGAGCTCGCGCACCAGTGGTTCGGCGACCTCGTGACGTGTCGCGACTGGGCGCACGCGTGGCTGAACGAGGGGTTCGCGACGTACTGCGAAGCGATCTGGCTCGAGGCCGATAAAGGCTGGGACGAGTACCTGTACGATATCTACGGCGACGTCCAGCGCTATCTCGAGGAAGACGCGGACCGCTACCGGCGCCCGATCGTGTGCAACTTCTTCCGCGATCCGATCGAGCTCTTCGACCGGCATCTGTACGAGAAGGGCGCTGCGGTGCTCCACATGCTGCGCGGCGAGCTGGGCTGGAGTCGTCTGAAGCGGTCGCTCCAGGGCTACGTCCGCGCAAACGCACAGCGCAATGTCGAGACGATCGACCTGATTCGCGCGATCGAGGCCGAGACCGGCCGCAACACCCGGCAGTTCTTCGACCAGTGGGTCGAGCGAGGCGGCCACCCGCGGATCGAGGTGTCGTACCGCTGGGACGACGATCGCAAGACGGCGCTGGTGACGATCGCGCAGAACCAGACGATCGACGACACGAACCCGGCGTATCTCTTCGATCTCGAGGTCGGATTCGTCGCAGAGCTTCCCGAGGCGATTCGCACGGACTTCGGCGCGGAACCGCTGCCGGGCGAGACGCGCGTCCGCTTGCACGTCGAGCGTGCGCCGCAGACGTTCGCGGTCGCGCTCGAGCGTGCGCCGAACCTCGTGCGCATCGATCCGGAGGCCTGGATACTCTCGGCCTGGACCTCGAAGCTCGGAACGGACGTCCACGCAGCGATCTTGCGCGGCGATCCTTCACCGATCGCCCGCGTTCGCGCTGCGAAGGCACTCGCCAAGGAGGGCGGCCGCGTCGCGCGCGAGACGCTCGCCCACGCGCTGGCGCACGATCCGTTCTGGGGGACGGCCGTCGAGGTCGCCTCGGCGCTCGGCAGCTCTCGCGCGCCGTCGGCGCGCGAGACCCTGCTCGACGGCGTCGGCCACGCACACCCCAAGGTCCGGCGCGCGGTCGCCGATGCGCTCGGGCACTGGCGCGACGAAGGCGTGGCCGACGCCTTGCTCGGCATGCGCGACGATCGCTCGTACTTCGTCGTCGCGGCCGCGCTGCACGCGCTCGGGAAGACGCGTTCGCCGCGCGCGTTCGACGCGCTCGTCCGCGGCATCGCGACCCCGTCGTGGAACGAGACCATCGCGTCCGGTGCCGTGCGCGGCCTCGGCGCGCTGGCGGAAGCGCGCGCGCTGCCCGTCCTGCGGGAAGCGCTGGAGCCGGCGCGGCCCGAGTCGCTTCGGCGTGCCGCGGTTACCGCGATCGGACAGCTCGGGACGCAAGTCGACGCGGTGCGGACCGAGGTTGTCGACGCGATCGAGCGCGCGCTGCGCGATCGCTCGCATCTGGTTCGCGTCGCCGCGTTTGCCGCGGCCAAGCGGCTCGGCGACCGGCGGCTGTTGCCGGCGCTCGACCAGCTCGCGGAGTCGGCGGACGACGCGCGGCTACGCCGCGACGCCGCGGAAGCGGCGATCCGCATCCGCGAAGAGCAGACGAAGCCCGCCGCCGTGGTGGAGCTGCGCGAAGAACTCGACCGGTTGCGCGCGGAGTTCCGGACGCTGCGCGAACGCTTCGACGAGCTCAGCACAGGCTCCGTCGACGAGTCCGGCAGGACGTGATCGTTCGCCGCCGGCTTGCCGCCGCGATCCTCGCGCTCGCGGCGGCGGCCGCGTGCTCGCACCGCACCCCGACTCCGCCCGCGCCGCCCCGGCCGACGTCGATCGTCGCCGCGCCGAGTGCGCCGGCATGGAGCACCGGCGAGCTCGGAACGCTGCAGACGCAGCTGCGCGACGCGCTTCGCGAGTCGGCGCTGGCGACCAGCGGGATCGCGGTGGTCGACGGCGACGGCCGTCCGCTGTTCAGCCGCCGCGAGCAGATCGGAAGAGCGTCGTGTAG
>OCZT010001513.1_pt1 | contig 24081 bp, 29 predicted proteins | sample 1539031 | NCBI WGS metagenome assembly OCZT01 (sample SAMEA3539308, study PRJEB22396) | soil metagenome | biome: tundra; feature: field; material: soil | place: USA | collected 2010-05 | depth 0.15 m | reverse complement strand
CCCGCTTCCCGCCGCTCCCTCGATATTGTCTCGCGTGTGTTGCAGGATGTTCGCCGCGTCCTTGATAAGGACCTTGTAGAGGCCCGCCTCCATGAAGTACTGCGGAGCGCTCCCTGCCGCGTCCATCACCAGCGGCTGGGTGAGCGGGATCGTCAGCGCGTAGTCGGAGAAGATGTTCTTCGGCACCGTCGTGGAGCCTGCGACGAAGAAATACATCTTCCCGCCCGACATGGCTGCGCCGCTGGGGAGCTGGAAGCGCTCGATGAACCATGGAGGTGTTGATCCAGGCATGGTCATCCTGTCACCGGGATTGCACCCGGAGCGTTGGAGTTGAAAGCGTTGTAGACCTGCAAGCTGCTGAAATCACAGTTGCGGAAGACTTGAGCATGAGTCAGAAGCGCAGAACCATCCGGCGTTCCGATGTAGTTCGCGGCGACAGGAAGCGGAAAGAAGGCGAGGTAGTTTGCGATCCCATCTGGCAGGTTCGGGTAGATCGTGAGCGTGATCTTTGTTCCAGCGGGCAGATTTCCAGATCCCTCATTCGTGATGACGAACATCGGATTATTGATGGGCTCCGAACCACCGCCGATGTAGTGAAGATCGATATCTCCCCACTGGTCGGTGTAGTGGTGATCCCCAGATCCTTGGATGATATCGCGCTGACCCACCCATGCGTCAGCCTGAATGATGATGCTCCCGCTGTTCGGGGCGTAGTGGTAGGGAGCGCAGTTTGCGGAATCTACCGCGACCGTCCATCCCGAAATTGATGATCCGTCTAGGAGGTAATACGGCTGGACCACATGGAGGCGAGGGGCGAATCCGACATTCGATGCGACCGGGAGATCGAACTTGGCGACCACAATTCCACCGTACCGCTTGACCAGAAGGACGGCAGCATTGACTTGTCCGGCATAGTCGTTTGTGTTAGGTACGGTTCCGTAGAACCGGATCGTGTTCGTGGATGCAAAGCTCGAATCAATGACGGTATCTGCCGCAATGGTAATCTGGGTCCCAGACTGAGTTGAGCTTCCCAAGGCACCGCGCCAGTGGGTCAAAAGCTCAGAGGTCGCCACGCATGGGGACAGAGCAGTATTAAGATTGATTTGCCGAAGGAGCGAGCACCCATTCATGAAGGTGAATGAGGAGTTCTGGACCGGAATCGAGTTTTGCCAATCGATGATCGCGTACCCATTGGATACCGCGTTGGACCAGCCATCAGAGGATGTGCATTCGATGAATTTCAGCGTACTTGTCGTGCTGGTCCCGTAGTGGATTGGTCCAGTCAGCGCGAAATCACACCCACTAAACGTCACGATAGACCCAGAAAATTTCGTCAACGGCCCCGTTATGCTTGAGGAGAAGCTGGTATCCTCGAAAACCGTTCCGGTGGCGATTGCTACCGCTCCGGTCGCGGTGACCAAAGAGTCTCGGACGGGCCCATGGAAGCTCCCAGAGAACGCCGTCAGCGTGCTCGCTGTCATGACTCCGACGGAATTGATCGTCTGAATCGAGCTGCTCGAGATAGCCGCTGGATTGGTGGTAGCCAGCATGCAGATAGAGGCGGAATCCTTGATGGTTAGATAAGCGGTTGTGATGACGTTCGTTCCCACCGCGCTGACTGATTGGAGGGTGGTGACCGTGGTAACGGTGATCGTGCCCGCTCCCGTTAGGGCCAAAGAGGATAGAGACAGGTTATCGAGTGTGATTGCCTGTTCGATCTGAAGGACGCTCAGAACCTGCCCGGTAATCGCAAGGTCGCTCGCGAGCGTGTATGGGGATCCGGTGCTCTTGACGAAATACGTCTGATTAGGACGAAGGAGAAGATTCCCAAAGGCTGCACCGGCCTTGAACGCAATGGAATTATCCACCGTCGGTCCAGGGCCAACAAGGAATCCGAACCATTCAAGCATGGCAATGGATGTCCCGAGCCCCACCGATCCTACATATGCGATGTCGTTGAATTTGATGATCTGCGCGATTCCAGAATAAACCAGATTCCGAATGTCGATGATTGTGGCGGCGGCATTCACTGTTAGGACGGCCCCGCCAGTGAAATCAAGAGCGAAGTTCTCGCGAGTGTAGATCGAGACGCCGCCGACTGTCGTGGAGATGTCAGCGAGAGCACTGTATTCCGTGTAAGCTGAAGCGTTGAGCTTGGCCCACCGTGCTTCATCCGAGCTTGCGCCCATCCACGAAAGCTTGATCTGTTCGCAAACGCCCACCCCGAAAACCGGCTGGATCGTGCCACCGAAGGAAACGCCTTCCCCATCGAAATAGGTGCCGACAGGAAACGTCAGATTGATCGTGTAGGTGGAGGAGAAGTAACCCTCTCGCCCCGTCACCACAGACGCCCCGGTGGGCACGGTGACGCTCTGCGCGATGAAGAGAGCCTTCGGGATGAACAGCGGGAAGCCCAGCGCTGCGGACGCCGCCAAGGCCACGTTCAGGCGGGCAGTCTGGTCCACATTGTAGGCCAGGACCACTCCGTACCATTGCGGATCTAGATAGCCGTCAAAGACTCGCTTATAGACCAGTGAGCCGCTTGCCGCCGTGAGGATCGTTCCGCCGTCGTCCACCAAGGAGGAGGAAGGCTGGAGCTGGAACCATCCGGCCCCGCCGTCACCCTCTGCTGTGCCTCCCGTGACGTAGACAAAATCTGGCCCGATGGTCAGCGCCCGCACGTCGGAATAGATCTTGTACGCGCCAAAGGTGGAATTACTCCCGATGAGCCCGGATTGAGCCGTCCCGAGGATTCCGTCAACGTACGGCGCGACTTGGACGCCGTTCGCATCCTTGACCCAGATGCGGTAGGCCCCTGGACCCAGGAAGATCACCGCCGTGCCGGATGCCGAAAGTGTGACGGAGGTTCCAAGCGGAGTCGTTCCCGCCGCGTCCGCGAACACGCTCTGAGGCGTGAACGTACCGGACTGGTAGAAGTAGATCGTGCCCCCGGAGAGCATTTTTCCATTGGCCGCGAACTGCTGGTAGATGTAGTCCGGCATGAGCGAGAGGTTCATTTATTCGCCTTTCCGGTGGAAAGAGTGTAGGTTCGGGGGATGATTCTGCTAATCATGATCATCGTTTCGGTTGCTTTTTGGGAGGCCGGGAAACTCCTCCACGAGGCGAGCCAGCGAGAAGAGGCGAATAAGGTGCGAGCCTCGCGATCTCGTTTGCAATCGAAGGAATCTGAGAATTGGTAGAAAGCCGCGCCGCGAGGTTTGCCCCGGATCCGTTCGACAGGTATCGCCGAACCCCTGCGACTCCAGCCCCAAGCAAAAGACCTTCCCCTAAGCCCCCATGAGCGAAGCCACCCCCAGCAATCGCAAGATCTGCCAGGCTCCCCAAGGCAGTGCGCTTTGATCCATTAGCTATAGTCCGTTCGGCCACCTTTTCAGCGGCTTCATAGGGTGCCATCCTCTTCATGAGGGCGGAGTATTCTGGGCTCACATCCTTAAGGTGATTCCCCAGGGCTGCGGAGGCTGCGCGAAAGGCCTTCTCGTCTGCCTGCGACATTGACGCTTTGCCGGTAAGGTCCTTCCAGTTCGCTTGGTTGGCGAAGGTGGATTTCAGTGCGTCGGTCTGGGATGGCGTAAAGGATACTCCCTTGAGGGATTCAGGATCATACCCCGGGCGAGCAGGGATAGTGCCCACCTCTCGGAATCCCGTCGGTTCTGTGACCGCCTGTTTCCCTTGGGTTATGATCCGTCCCCCAAGCCCCTTCACCTCTGGGATGGCCTCCTGAATGACTCGCTCTCCTGTTGGGAGGATACTTCCGCGCGTTGGAGAATATCCCTTGATGCCCGGGATCTCACCAAGGACATCTTGGACCGCCGTCGCGTTCCGGTCCAGTGCATTCGGCCCCTGTAGTGCGCCTCTGGAGAGGGCGGCACGGATCACTGGAAGGATCCTCTCTGCTGGAAAGTTCATCTCCGGTCGAGCCTGTGCCTCCTGGTCCAGGATCGGCTTGAGAGCATCTTTCGTCTCCCGAAGTGCATCTCGGTTCGCGAGGATCTTTTGCCCGATGTCCGCTGAACTTTGGAACATCTTGGTGTTCGTGGTGGCTGGGATCTGGCCCGCTTTGATCAAATTTTCCACCGCTTCGCCGTTGTCTCCAACGGACGGAAAAAGATGGTGGTACAAGGTCCCGGCGAGTTTTCCGGCGCCCGATTGGACGGAGCGGGCGATAGCAGGAGCGAACGCAGCCAATCCCATCGGCGCGACATCCATGGCGAGGGCCAATTTACCCTCGCTCCCCAACGCATCCGGAACCGACTGCCCTTGGAGAAGGCGCGGAGCGACGTTGGCTGCCAAGGACCCCAGCGAAGCAATAGCGGGCTGCGCGGCCTGCGGAAGCCCGCCAAGGGCGGCGCTTGCCGGGAGAAAGGGGCTTTCTGCGGTGGCCGCGAAACTCTTGGCCCACGGAACCGACTGCGGAAGCGCGGCGATGGATTCCGAGGGATGCGCCATGTCCTGCGCGAAGGCTGTCCCAGCGTCCGAGAGGGAGCCTCCACCGGCCACCGTTCCGGCAGCGCCAAGAGCCCCCATAGCGGCGCGAGCCGGGATGGTAACCGTTCCCACGATGGCACCTAGGGCCTTCCTGAATGCGTCTGGCTGGTTGACGTTCGCGGATCCAAGGAGAACCTGGAAGGCAGTGGGTATTTCGATCAAGGCGGCAGATGGAGCGGCAACCTCGGGAGCGGCGGCAACGGGCGTGCCCCAATCCGCGTACTGATCGGAAGGGGGCACCTTCGCTGAAGGGCCAGCCTTGATCTTCTGATATTCGTCTTTCGTGATATCACCACGGGAAAGGGCGTCTTCCGGCGTGATGACCTTTGCCTGAGACGCGACGGCGAAATCCGTCTTCTGGTCTACTGGCGCTCCCCAATCCGCGTATTGGTCAGCCATTACCGCGTCCTCAGAACGCCGTCAGGGGTGTAAAACTGCTCTCCCGACTTAAGGGCTCGGTACTCCGGGCTTTCCTTGCTGGCGATCTTTGGCGGCATGGCAGAAGGATAGGGGTTCGTCATCCCGGCGGCTCGGAGTTGTCCAACAAGGATTCCGTCTCGCTTCGTGAGCGTAACCATCTTCTGGAGCGCGGCATATCCAGCGTCAGGATCGGAGGCCATCATTTTGGTAAAAGCCCCTGGAAGAGCTTGGATTCCGCCTTCCTGGACCGCCTTTTGAAGGCCTGGGGCGAATTCCAAAAGTGTATTCAGTCGCGCATTCCCAGCCTCAGTTCCCACATTTTCGATCTGTGCGAGTACGTTCGCAGTCGTGATGATCGCAGCACGCTGCGCGTTCGGTCCGTTTTCGCCCCGTAGGTCGTCTCCGTTGTTGTTCACAAGGTCGGAAAGGCCGTCAAGCGTGTTCTTTCGGGCGATGAGGCTGACTGCTTGGTCGGGGCCGATCTTCGCGGGATCTAGGCCAGATCCTTGCACCGCTTGACGCCCCTGGACGGTCCAGTCTTGCGTCTGGTTGGCACGAGCATTCCCCTCGTTCTGGACATTCTGGCTCTGAATGTCGCCCATCTGCCCAATTCCACCCTTGTCGAGTTCGGAGGCGAGTTCCTGCCCCAATGTGCTCATCGCGCCGAAAGCTTCAATCATCTTCTGAGGGTCACGAAGCCCAGCCATCGCGAGCTTCTGGGATCGCTGCGTGGCGACTTGCTGCGCTCCTGCCATGATGTCCGCGTGCGAGGCTCCGACCGGAAGGGTTGGGCCTCCTGCGGCTTGGAGCCCTTGGCGATACCGCTCCAGGCCAACCTCGTCGGAGTCGGGAGGGATCTGAGCATCTGTGATCCTGGCGCCACTGGAGGCTATTCCGGCCATGCTTCTGGAGGGATCGTAGCTATCCTCCACCGCCTGCCGAGCGTCTCGCGTGTCCGGAAGCTGGACCGGAACGGTATCCGACTGCGCAACCACGGGAGGCGGAGGGTGCATGGTCGGAGAAGGCGGCGCGTACTCCTGACCGGGATTGATCTCAATTTCACCGTGGATGTCCTGCGATCCCTGTTCGGGCGCGGGTGTTGGGGCCTGGAGATTCCCGTTCGCCGCTGGGCGCATCCCGAAGAGTTGCGCGAGGGCTTGCGAGTTCTGGCCCAGTGCAGGCGAGGGGGCTTGGGCAGGCTGATCGCGTGCAGCCTGAGCAGAATCCTTGAGCTGCTGGAAGTAGTCCGCAAATGATGACGGCACGACCTGCTGTGCCGGTGCTGATTCGGCAGGCGGAGGAGGCGCGGCGGTCACCAGCTTATTGGCGGGTTCGATAGGGGCCGTGGCGGACGGGGCATCCGACTGAGACGACGCCGTAGGTTGGCCTGCGGACGGGTTGGGAGCGGACCCAGTCCCCGGCTCACCAATCTGCGCACCGTTGCGCCCGGCTGCTGCCGGATCCGCTCCGTACAATCGAAGCATCTGGTTCGACTGCTGTTGTCCGGCATCCGCTTGATTCTGCGCGGCCCGGTACTGCATCGCGGCTTGCATCTCGGACGGGCCAAGACCAGCATCAGCGGCAGCTTTGTAGAATCCGGAATTGTTGAGATCGCCCGCGTAGGTGACGACCATCCTTGTATTAGGATCCACCACATTTTGCTTGGCAATGTTCGCCGCGAAGATCTGATCTAGATATTGCTTCTTCGATGCATTCCGGAGATCAAAAAGATCCTTGAAGCTGACATCGGGCTGTCTGGTGGTATCGTAGAACCCGGTAGCTTGTGCCATTATTTATTTCCCCAGATTGAAGAAATTCCACCAGCGACAGCGTTCGATGTATCAATCGAAGTGTCTTTGAAATTCTTCCCAAGCGCATTCCAGGCGGATTGCTCGTTGGCTGCGACATCGCCCCAATTCTTGTTGATGGCCGCGTTGTATTGGCCTTGAGTATTCTGGTCGGCTGTCGTTGCATTGAGTCCCATCCCGGCCACCTGCCCAAAGTTTCCAATCTGCTGCTGGTTGTAGGTGTTCGTGTTGCCCGCGTTCGTGTTCTGCTGTCCGAATTTGGTGTTGTTGTCAGAAAGCATTTGCTGATAGGCGTTGTTGTAGTTCGTTTGGGCCATCTGATTGGCGTTATTCGAGAGAGCCTTCTCCATCCCGCCTCCGACCGCTCCGCCCGCGATTCCTGCGGCCTGGATCGCCTTGTTCGACTGATCGATCGAGTACGCTGAAGATGGGTTCAGATAGTTCGCAATGGCGTTCTGTGAGCTGTTGTCCGTGACCGCCCCGTTAGCCGCTTGCGTGCGGCCCTGGATCGCGTTGAGCATCCCGCTCGTGCCCTGGGCTCCTGCTGCCGTGTAGGGGCTATAGGCGGCGGTCGCATCGGCTTTGCCCTGGTTGAGGACTGCCGTTCCCGCATTGACATCATTCTGGTACCCCGCCATCCCGGTGGAGATGTCCTGCGAGTTGCCGTATCCCCCAATGAGAGGTCCGGCGACTTTGGCTGCTGCTGCTGCGATGAGAGGCCACATGGTTTAGCTCCTAGCCCTGAGCCGGAAGGATGGTGTACCAAAAATGCGCATAATGCACCGTCTTTGGGATGGTTATCGTCTTGGTCCCGGCGACATAGACTGTGCCGTTGACATCAAAGGATAAAAGCGCGGTGAACGGAAGCGCAAGAACGGCGTCGATGGCGGCATCGCCCGGAATCCAGTAGGTGCAATCGCAATGGTTCGCATTAAGCGTGTATTTGAATGATGGATTCCCTACTAGATTCCGGACATTATTCGCTTCCAAGGCGTCATCTCCAAGCGCTTTTAGGTACCTCTCCCAGGGGGGTGAAAACGTCTTTTTCGGCCCATCCGTGGCAGTGATCGGGGTATCGACTGGAGCTGGAAAGATGTTGCCGCTCATGCTAAAACCTGCACGGGTTGCCGTTGAACATCAACGCAACCAGGATGAAGTGGACGGGGTCGGTCATTGCGATTCGGAAGACACGGTTTCGGCCCATTCCGCACCCGAGGACGCGGGTTCGGTTGGCGTACTGGCCTTGCCGTCCAATCGGTGCAGATCGCTCATTGGACCACGTCAGGCCGGTATCGTCCGACCACGCGAGCTGGAGATGGGGATCCGTGCCCACGCCGTCCACGTTGTCCACCGTAGAACCTGATCCTTGGTTGCAAATCACCTGGACCCAGTTGTAGATGACGTTCACGCCGGAAGCAAAATTGATCGGCGTCGTCTTGACGCAGCGGATGTAGTTGATCCCCGCATCCATTGGGTTATCGTTCTGGAAGTAGGTCGGATCGAGCGCGTAGACCGCCGAAGAGTTCGGGTCACCCATGATGATCTTATCAAAGCTGGAAGAGGCGTACATGCCTCTCCAGCGGGCAAGGAGGCCGGTAGACTGGATAAGCGAGGTCCGCTCATGCCATGCGTTCGTGACTGCATCGTAGACCAGCGTCCGGTTCGCCGTCGGGAAATGCATAACGTAGAAGGCGTGCCCCGACTGCGCGTAGGTGAATGCCTGGCAGTCCGACCAGGTCCCCATCGTTTCGATGAGCTGTTCGATTCCTCGTGTCGAAATGCGAAGCGGGCTCATCCCGTCATTTGAAAAGACGCCCAAGGTGCCAGCAATATCGGTTCCGAGGAAGAAGATGTTGTTCTGGTAGGTGGCGACAGAATTCTTTGCCTTACACCCTACATTGATGATCGCGCCTTGATACCGTGCGAAAAGCTGCCCATTGTAGTTGTCGGTATCATAGTGGACCTCGCAGGAATTGTCTTCCCCGAAAAGCCAGAGGTAATTATTGCAGTTGATCAGCCACGAAATGTTGTCAGATTTCCCGATCTTCGCACCGGACTGAAGCGGAGTCCAATAGCCGTCGGGCTGGGTCGCCGGATCAATTGGCGCAATGGGATACGGTAGCCCTGTATTGTTGAGCTGCGACATGTAATAGGACGTGGACCAGTAGTATTGGTTCGTCCCTGGCACATTGACGATGAAGTAGGTATCGAGGTAGGTGCAGCACGTCGGAGTGATCGTTCCCGCCGCTACGCCCGGGAAATAGGGGTCGGAAATGGCTGTCAGGTTGTTGTCGGTGTAGCGGAGGATGTACCCGTTGTATCCGTCCACCAAAAAGAGAAGATTGCCATTCTCACAAGCCGAAACCGGCCCCGTAACGCTTTGCGCGTTCAAGCTGCCAATGAGCGACTGCGAGCCATCAGGAAGGATCTCGACAAGGCGATTCCCGAAGACCAGGAAGGTACGGCCTGCCGTGGTCGTGATGTTGCATCGGCAAGCCCCATAATTGACTGTGGGGATGGCGCCAAACCGCTTGAGGCCGGGCGTCTTCAGGAGATAGTACTGTGCCTTGGAGTTTTCGCTCTGGGCGTTCTCCACGTACAGATTTTGGCAGATCTCGGAGCCCAGGGAATAGTACGGCGTCGCGTACGGCTTGTCGCCAAGCGGGATCGTCGTCGGGATTCCGGGGGCGTTGCTCACTACATCCCCGCGAAGAAGTTGAAGCCGGAATAACCAGAGGAAAGCCCGTTTTGCATGGGCTCCATGCGCTTCACGAAGTTCTGATTTTGAATGTGCTTCAAAGCAGAATTCGCCTGGATCACGACGCCCGGCGGAAGATCGACACCCCACTTGACGGAAAGGCGCAACGTCAAGACGAGATCGAGAGGGGACCAGTATTCCGGGGGGTCCATGAACTGGTCGGAAACCGTCTCGTATTCCGTCATGTAGGACGCGCCCATCACACGGATAGACCATCCCGACGAAAGGCCAGGGAGCAACCAGACGTTTTGGATCGGGAAGCTGGTATCGACATAGGCTGCACTCGGAATGGCAGCGATGTTCTGTATCGGCTGGCGTTGATACGCCTCATACGGGAGGATCTGAACCGGGTAATTGATCCCGAGCCCAGGTGTTCCCGAAATCACAGTGATTTGATCGATATTCGTCGGACGGGTCGGAATATCCCCGGTTACGGTTGCGCTCGTGCCCAGAGTCACGACGAACTTGTTTGTGGTTGCCGTGAACGTCCGATCATAGACCGTATAGGTCTTGTTGTTGAGCGACCACTCTGCGCGAATGGCGTTCAGCTCAAGCAGTGCTTCCTGGGCTACCGCCGCGTCTACCGTATCTCCAAGAGCCACGACGCCAACGCGCCGAAGGGTCGAATAGAGTAGGTCGTACACTGTCGCGGTTCCAATCACAAGCACCCCCAACGCGAGAAAGGGAGGGCCGTTTCCGACCCTCCCGAGTGCCTAGTTACGCAGACGCACGATCCACGCGGGCTGGCAGGTCTTGTATCCGAACTGCACGTCAAACCGCGTCACCTGGGCGGGGCCAGAGGAGCCAACGCCACCCGAACCCGAGGTTCCGGACACACCCAGGATGTCGAAGCCCTGGAGCAACCGAATCCGGAAGTCAGGAACATCTTCGTCAGAGATGATCTGCGACAGATCCATCGAAGACGCCTTCGGGGTGTAGAGGCCCGGAGAAGCGGCGACAATGGCGCTCTTGTGGTAGATCAGCGACTCCACACCAGACAGGTTCACTGCGGCGGATCCGACCACCGTGACGCCAGGAAGGACCGCACCAGTGAGCTGGAGCGTGACGCCGTTCAGGGTCGCGCTGATGTTCTGGTAGGGGCCAGCGCTGATGGGCGCGGGCGAAACCAGAACCGAGGTGACGCCAGAGTTGTATGCCGCAAGCACCTGGACCTGGAACGGGGTGCTGGTCACCTGCTTGGTCTGGTAGTTCACCAAGTACTGGGTGGGAGCCTGGAACATGTCGCCAGAGCGGATCGCGGCACCCGTGGAGGTCACGGTCAGCGCGGCGGTTTCGGCCCATCCGCTGGTAACGGTGCCAGCAGACACGATAAGCGTGGCCTGGGCTCCGTTGACGTGCTGAACCATCGATTGGGTGGTCGAGAACTTGATGCCCGCGAACACGCCAATTTCGCCCTTGCGGAAGACGCGGTCAACGTCCAGCAGGGGGTGGAAGATGGTGGTGTTGGCGATCGAGAGCTGTTGTGAGGCGCTGGTGGACAGGAAGCCGTACAGTTCGCCGTCATCCGGGGCGCTCTGATCCATCAGGATCTGCTTGGCCTGGGTGATCAGCGTGGGGGTGATCGCGGTTCCGTACGCGCCAATGGCGTAGCCTGCGCTGTTCGCCACGCCAAGGGCCGTCGCGTCCAAGCCGCCCGTGCCCTGTCCCGAGGTGTCCGAGAGGGCACCGGGAACGCTGTTCACGATGGAGGCCACCAGATCGGCGTCCAGGTTGGATGCGATGTTGGCGGTCGCGGGCTTGATGTAGCGACTGGAGAACCGCTCCAGCTTGAGAGAGAGGTCGCCTTCGGTAAAGGACAGCGGAATGGTGTAGGTGCGATCCACCACCAGCTTGACGTAGTTCTCGATCACGCTGGAGTTTCCGCCGTTCCACGCCATGTTGTTGCGGGTGCCGGTGAAGCCCACGGGCTTGCGGAGGGAGAACGAATTACCGATTCGACCGTCGGTCTTCGAGAATTCGTCGTTGTACTGCCAATCGATGTTTCCGGCAACCACAAGGTTGTTCCGGAAGTTCATCAGGGTTTCTTTCCCGACAATCGCCGGGGTGATCAAAGTGGACATTTCTCTACTCGGTTTCTGCCCCCAATGGGGCGGATGGATGGATGGATCGTTTGCAGGAAGCCCCGAAGGACTCCAGGCTCTCGATACATCCACCGACCGAGCTTGTCCGTGGAAGAAGCCACCGAGGTGGCACGATGTTTAACGTCCTCGCGGACGACACAACTAAAATACGCTTGGTGCGGGGAATTGGCAACCGCCTATAAAGTGTGCCGCAGCTTCTCGTATTCCTTCTGAGGCAGCTTGGCGATCTGCGCTTCAGTCATCGTCCGCAGGCTCTTCTTGCCGCCGACCGGCCCGGAAGAGGCCCGCACCTGCCGGGGGATACCATCATCGGGGCGTTCGGCAATCGCCCGCGCAAGGGCTCCGGAGGGCTGGGAATCGGTATCCTCACCCTTCTTGTACCGCTCTTCGATGTTGATCTTGGCGCTCATCTTGTGCAGGGTGCGGATGAAGGCGCGAGGGTCGCCATCCTTCCCGACCTGCGCGAGCTGCTGAAGCAATTCGCGATTGCCATCAATGTCGCGCATCAGTTCCCCAACGTATTCGTCTAGGGCCAGTTCGCGCAGAATCTCCGGGTGAATGTCGTGGGCCACGGAATCGAAGAACTCTTTCGAGGATGCGATTTCCGGGTCGCGCTGCATCGCAGCGGTGATGTTCTTGGCGTAGGTGGAGGAAATATGGTCGCGCTCCGCCTGGATTGCAGCGCCGCGCCGCTTCTCTATCTCCCGTTCCTCGAATCGAGCCTCCGCCTTTGCCAGGATCGCCGCGTCGCGGGCCTTCAGGAACTTCACTGGATCATCGAAGTCCGCCGGATTGATTTCGTCTGGGTCCTTGATCTTCGCGAGTTCAGCCTCCCGATCCTCGTACTTCGCGAGCTTTGCCGCCAATTCGCGGGCTTGGGTCGCGTGCGTGTCGCGCTCCTGTTCAATCTCCCGGAACCGGCTGTACGGGATCGCATTGGGCTTCGGTGCTTCGGCCTTGAAATTCGCGGAGGCGCGGAACGGTGCTTCCGGGGCAACTTCCGGAACGTCAATTTCCGGCGTCTCGACTTCTGGAATGTCCTGGATTTCGGTTTCGGTGCTCATGGTTACTCCTGGATTGCGGGGGAAACGTGGGATTGCGCGAAGTCGTGATCGAGCTTCTTGTGGAAGACGCTGGTATGGCCTTTATGGGACTCTAGAGCGAGGTCGATCTCGCCTTGGGTGTGGAGTAGATCGGTGTCCACAACGCCCTTCTCTGCGATCTGCTGAGACTGCGCACCGAGCTTCACTTGGTTCTGGCTCGCCTCGAACTCATGATCCTTCTGCTGACGGAAAATGTCCGCGTGGGATCGGGCTTGGATCTCCGTGACTTTCGCGGCCTTCTCAAACTTGAGCTGTTGATTCTCCTGTCCAAGCTGCTTGTTTTGCGCGTCGAGCATCTGGAGCTTCTGCAAGAGCTGGCTCATCTGTGCCTGCACGTCCTGTTCGTCTCCGTTGGTCGCGTTGCTTGCGGCAAGAGCGGCGGGTGGCACCTGGGTGCGGGCGCGTGCGGCCATCTCCTCCGCTCCATCCCAATTCTGGAGACGGAAGAAAATGTCACCGTACATCTGCATGAGTGCGGGATCGGCTTGGAGGAGTTCGGAAATCTTCGTCGCCGCTTCCTGTCGGCTGCTTTCATAGCTTGGCCCGGTCGAGATCGAAACGGCGTATTTCCCGACGGTGAGATCGTGGAAAACTTGCTTCTGATTCTCCGTGTACGCCTGTTGGATCGGGATCGTCGTTACTTGCCCGTCGAGTCCCTGGATCTGCCGGATGTGCGGATAGGCGTAGTAGGACGGAATGAGGTCGTCCACAATCTCGCCCGTCCACCGGATCGCCTCTCTCCAGTTGTCCACGAACTCTAGCGTCCCGATGTTGGATTGCGCGAGGTGGAGGCGCATCGTGTCATTGGATACGTTCGACGGAAGGTTCGCCATCGGGTCGCGAATGCCGATTGTGTTGCGGATGTCGTTGCCCACGTCCTGGGCGACATCAAGTGATCCTTGAGGCGCGGCGGGCGGATCTAGTCGGATTGGTGCTCCATCGTCTGTGCGGTTGTAGGGGAGCCCTGGAAGCCCGTTTAGATTCGAGGACCGCCAGATCTTCTCGTACCCGGCGGTCTGGCCTTGCGTGTACATCCATTGCTGGTTGGCGGCGCGTGAGATGAAATCTGCAATCCGAGATTTAGCGAGGTTGTGCAGCATGCACATTTCGCGGACATCCCGAACAATGCCTTTGAAGTGGCGATCTTCTTCGATGTAATCTTCTTCGCCGGTCAGGAAGACGATGGGGCAATGATGGCCTTTGTATGCCGTATTGCTCTCTAGGATTTCATTCCCTGAAAGAATGTATTGCTCCCACCGCATCGTCTCTTTGTTGAGACACCAGTAGGTCACGATCTGGACCGCATTCTCCGTGAACGCTGAGGAGTTCTTGCCGTCCTTGCTTGGCGTGAAGTCAGCATCCGGATACAACTCTTCGGCGTCATCCTTGGGGATCCATTCCTCCAAAGAGCAGTCCACCGCGTCGGAGTAGCTTTTCTTCTGTGCGTTCGGATCGAAGCGGACTTTCGTCGCGTTGAGAATCCGGTGAATCTCGATATTGTATTCGTCGGTTCCGTCGGGCTTTGGCGTCTTGGTCGCCATCACCTTCCATGCGCCGATTCCACCGATAGCGATGTCGCGCAAGCCCTTCAGGAATGCGGCCTTGGCGTCGTCGCTGTTCTGGATGTGGATCGCGATTCCATTCCGGACCTTGGCGGTATTCTTGTCTGCGCCCTCGGATACTGGATCGATATGGAATTGCGGCATTTCGGAGCGTTCGCGGTTCACGATGAAGCGCACGTTTCCAGGGATTGGGTTGTAGGTCACGCTGGACAATCCTGCCGCCGTGCGTAGGCGCTTGACCTCTTCGTCCCACTGGTTTCCCGCTGCAAACCGCTGGTCGTCCACAGTCTCCGACATAACGGTAGACCACGCCTCTTCGTGGATGCGGACGCGCTTTGCGAACCGCTCGAATTTCTCTTCGTCAGATTCCGTCTTCTTAGCCTTGGACATCTTGCGCCGCCTTCTTCTCGTGGACAAGTTCCGTCAGTGTGATTTCGCCGGATTCGAGCCTGCGGAAATCGCTTTCCTTGAGTTTTACCGAATTGCTCTCCAGAAGCTCCTTGGCCTCCCTGGTGCGCTTCTCGGATTCGTCCACTGTCTCGTACAGCCGGATTGAGTTGCGGAGGAGCTGGCGCACCACCGTGAACACCTCGGCACCGCTGACGTAGTCCGCGCCGTTGATTGTGTAGACGGCAGGGAAGATCTCGTATTTGACCATCCCGTCCATGATCTCCTGGTCGAATCCGTACACCCCGAGCTGTTCGATGGCGATCAAGCCGCCGGGGACGGCTTCGAGGATTTCATCACCAGTGACTTCGAGCGGGATTTCTGCCTCTGCTGTTTTAGTAGTCATTTCCATTTCTCCTGAAATGCCTTGAGTTTGAGTTGGCACCGAGCAAGGCCCCCTTGGTCCATCCAATTCTCATTGATCTCTTTATTGATCTCTGTCCAGTCTTTTTCCATCTCTGGATTAGATACCCTGGTGTGTTGCCCACAAAAATCATCGTCTGTGGTCAGCGGGAAGCTGTTATTTGTTCCTTCTAGCCCGTACATAGATGGCGGCGCTCCGTGGCACTCACCGTTACTCCCAAGCGGGCTCCACCACTTACACGTTGAGCATGTGTTCATCGCCATCCTCCACCTATAAACGGGTTCGTTTGTTGTGTTGTGATCATGTTTGAGATGTCCACCAGTTTCGTGGTCTGTGCCACGCTGTACCCGTCGGAAAATTGCATCCATGCATCTGCGCACTCGGAATGCCCCTTGGATTTGTCGGGAATATCGATCCAGCATGAATGCCGGGTGTCCCAGGTCTTCCCGTAGCAATCGAGATGCTTGATCCCGTCCGCGCAATTCGTCTTATCGAACCAGACGTTCGGGAGTTTCGTCCGCGCTTTGTTGATGGACACCATCTTGTCTGGCGTGCGCGGCACCACGACGATATTCGTCAAGCCCAGGTCTTCCAGCATCTTCTTCGCGGTGTTGGCCTGCCCGCTGGTCTTAACTTGCCGCTTGTGGTCCGCGTCGTGCGGTAGGAAGTGCGTCCCGAAGACGTAACCAAACCGCTGCATGGCGGCAACGTAGACATCCCACTCCTGTTCCCAATCCTCGTAATAGCGAATGAAATTATCCTGCCCGTCGCGGTGCTGGAAGAACCAGATTCCCGTGCCGTCAGATCGCCCAATGTCCCAGAACGTATGAACGGGGTATCCACGCTGCCAGGGCACGTCTATGATACGCCCATTGCGTCGGAGGACCTTCATCTGGTCCGTGAACCAGCACCCCTCTGTGGACTGGTCAAACGCCTCTTCTGCGAAACTCGGAAACTCCTGGTGCATCTGCTGAGGATCGCCGCCGTAGTTGTTCCGACGGATCGAGCAATACCATTGCCTCTGACCTCTGGAGAGCGTGATCCCGTTCCGCGTTTCGATGGTCGCGAAGTACTCGTCATCAGATGGAGAAACGACCTCTTCGGAGTCGTCCAGGGAGTATTCATCCATGTCGAACCACGAGAAGAAGTGGAATTTCCAATCGAGCGGGCCGGGAACGTGCCCAGCTTCGAGCCGCTTGATCGCCTCTAAAACGAGATCCGCGAAGACTCCATCCTTTCCTTCGGCGGTGCTCTCGATACACCCCCACCCATCTTTCGGCAGGCCGGTGATTGATCCCGTCATTACCTCCCGAGCCTTGCCAGGATAGCGGGCGGCGGTCTTGCCAAGCTCCGAGATGTGGAGCATGAATGGCGTCTGACCGCGTGCGGAGCCCGTTACCTCGATACTGGATCCATTGTTGAATTCCAGCATGGTCTTGGAATCCGAGATTGTATGCCGCCCTTTGAGAACCACGGGAGGCAGGTGCTCCCAGGCGTAGACGATTGTATTTCGGAAGAGCGCGCCCGCTGTCACCTTGTCTTGGGCCTGAATCACGGTGCGCGTATTGTCGCGGAAGATCGCTTGATCGAGTTGGATCAATGCCCAACAGGTGGTCAAACCGATTTGCCGGCCTTTGAGGACTAGATTACGATGCCCGAGATTATCGAGGAATTTCCTTTGCGCTCGATTCGGGATGAATTGAACGTCTTTGCCAGACTTATCGACAATGTGGTATAGATGTTCCAGTCGCCAGCGCCACGAACCAAGGCATTTCTTCAATTCCTCACGAGTGTATTGCTCGCTCATGCGCCCAATTCGTTTTCGCGATTCGCCTTGATGAATGCGAAGGGGTCAAACTTGTGCGCGTCGGGATCATCCAGCTCTCGCACCCTGCGGACCCCCTCCATTGCGTCCTTGGCAGCGGCTCCGAGATCCTTTAGGTCCTTCGGCTGGTAACCTTCGCCTCCGGACTTGATCTTGGCGTCTACGACACTCAAGATGCCACGGAAGATAGAATCCGCCGTCTTCATTGCATCCAAAGCCAGCGCGGCACCCACAGCGACGGTCTGGGCTACCTTGGCGTCCACCTCGGGATTCTTGAGGCCCGCCATGCTTCCCGCGACCAAAGCGCGGGTGGTCGAAATGCCGTCCTGCGGAATCCCTTTGAGCCGCCTGCGAAGCGTTTCAATGGGAATTTCGTACCGTCGGGAGATTTCCGCTTTCGTCAATACCCCGGCCCGCCAATCAGTGACGGCGGCGCTTAGGATCTGCTCTGGAATCTCGGTCGCTGGTCTGCCCACATCACCAATATACGTCGAAACCCGTCGGAACGTCGAAACCTATGCCGCCTCCGCCAGCTTCCGTTTGAATCTCCTAGCTAATTCGGCGTTTCCCTCTTCTCGACCCATTCTCGTATCGCCTGCCGAATTGCGGCCTGCCACGTCATCCCCTCGCGCTTTGCGATCTGTCGCGCCCTGGCGTAGAGAGCGAGAGGTATCCGGAATGGCGAGGCGATGTGCATTTTCATCCGTCGCCGTTGCCGTAGCCGTAGCCGTTGCCGTCGCCGTTGCCGTCGCCGCTGCCGTCGCCGTTGCCGTTGCCGTTGCCGTTGCCGTAGCCGTAGCCGTAGCCGTTGCCGTAGCCGTTGCCGTTGCCGTCGCCGTAGCCGTTGCCGTAGCCGTAGCCGTTGCCGTAGCCGTTGCCGTTGCCGTAGCCGTAGCCGTAGCCGTAGCCGTTGCCGTTGCCGTAGCCGTTGCCGTTGCCGTCAGTCCGCAACAACAGCGGAGTTGTCGCGGTCGCCATTACCAACCCTTCAAGACATTGATTTGCACAATGGGAGTCACGCGAACTTCTCCGTAAGCATCGAGTTTTGTGTCCATGAGCGGGCCGTTCACCAATTCACCCAATCCTTTCGTGGTTCCCCATCGCCGGATGTTCTTGCAATCGCGAATCGTCACGGTTCCGTCGGAATGGTCCTCGCATTTGCCGACGAAGATCCAACCTCGGTCGGCCACGATGATACGAACTGTTCCGATGTCTCGGATTTGCTGGATGGAATCCTTGCGGATGTACTCGACGTTGTCCAGGGTGATGGTTTCCGGCTTGCTCATGTTGTTTCTCCTGTTTCTGCCCATCTGGGCTGGTGGTCCATCAAACGTATATCCATTTTCTCTCGATGACAAGTAGAATTTGCAAGCGCCTCCCTCGCCCTCTCCGCCAACCTCCCCTCGTCCCACTCGTCCCGCGTCCAGATGATGCGCTTTATGGCATCACTTGCTTTTCCTTGATCCATCGCCGTACCGTGTCGTTCCGAGATTCCTTGCCCTGTCGCATCCGATCGAATGCATCGCGCTCCGAGAGGGGTAAGCGGACCTTGAACTCTTGGGGTGGATCATTGGGCGATCCGATGGCGTGGCCGCGTCCTAGGCGCATGGATCCGCTACAACGGCCCGCAGGCGGCTTAGGGTCGTCTTGAACGATCCCGCGTGCTCCGAAAGCTCGATCACTTTGAGAGTCACCCGTAATTCTGACATCAACGTGTCGCGCTCCTTTTGTAATTTCATAAAGGCATCTTGTTCCATATTTCCTCCTCTGTTTTAGTCATTGCCTTCACTGGTTTGCAAGGTATCTCCGGATAAACCCAGTCTGGGAAATGCGGACCCATAACCTTTCCATTCGATGAGATCTGATCCACCTTGAAAACCATTCCTTTAGTCCACGTTTCGATTGAGATTGGCCCTCGGAATGATCTCGACTCTTCCATTTGGTACAGTCCGCATTCAGTAATTCTCATTTCCTGGGCCCCATGATGCATTTCCCATCTTGGTTGTGGAGAGCATATCCAAAAGCAAGAATCGCATTATTTGGAGTATCGCCCCATCCCACGATTCCGCATTGAATATCCTCTCCGAGCAAACAGAACCAGGAATCACCGTCTTTTGCAATTTTCGGAGAAAGCATTTTGATCGGCAGATATTCAAATTCTGCTTGTAGGTTCCGCATCGCCTGTTCGTGCTGCATCGCAGCTTCGAAAGATCCATCGCTCATCTCATCCCCTTTCAGAACGACACGCGTTCGGAGTATCCGGTTTCGTCGGTCCAGCGAACCTCCCAGAGGCCGCGCCCTTCGTTCACGCAGGTGGCGGAGTAGGTCCAGTCGGAATCGCCTTCCTGGAGCTTCGCGACCCACTCCTTCGCGGTCTTCTCGTTGACCAGGGCGGCGGGAGGCAAGAGCTTCGGCATCGTGAAGGAGGTGGTGATCTGCGGAGTGACTTTGATCGTGTTGCTCATGCCATAAATATACCCCAATTTCCAAGGAAGTCAAGAGGTCTGGTCACATTTATTTTCAACCCACCTCCCAAACTTCGCCAGATCCACGACATCCCACGTTGCGAGTATGCGCGGCCTCGATTCCTCGATGCCCCGTGCGGGCGCTGGGATGGGCCTTGCGGGGGTCGGGGCGTTCGGACTACCAATCACGCTTCCACCCGCCTTGATTAACCTCCTGCGTGGCCTGCGTTCCGATTCTGTCCCCAAAGTGAGCGAACCGTCCATCGAACTCCACCGGGAATGATTGCCCGCGCACTCCGGCCCGTTGCTTCAGGATCGAGATCGTCCGTTCTGTTTGCCCCTGGCTTCCCTTCGTCCAAATCGCAATAACTGCATCCGCGTCCTGTTCGATAGCGCCTGATTCCCGGAGATGTCGGAGCTGGGGCTCCTCATCCCCCTCCCGGTTGAGCTGAGACAAAACGATGATTGGGATCTTAGTTTCCCCGGCCAAAAGTTTGAGCGCCCTGGAAATGTCGGCAACGTCGGTTGCTCGATTGTTGGATCGCTTGTCTGGCTGCATAAGCTGCATATAATCGATGACCACCATCCGGAGCCGCCCTTGCGCTTTCCGTGAAAGAACCTCAGCCCGCAATGCGCCAGGAGTTGAGGCTTGGCAGAATGTGATTTCGTGCGATTCGAGAGCCTTCGTAATGCTCGGGACATCTTTGTCTGGTTGCGGGAATTCCTTCCGGGCAATGTGGGAATAAAAAATGCCCGTTAATCTGGACGCAATGCGTTCCGCCTGCTCTTGTGGGCTCATCTCCAGGGTGCAGAACAGAACTTCCCCGTCTTCCGAGACATGCTGCGCGATCCCGGTAGCAAGAGCGCTCTTGCCCTCGCTCGGCCTGCCCGCGATGACCACGATGTTTCCGGGTCGGATGTGGAGAATTTCATCCAGCCAGTAGAACCCTGTCTGGACTTGTGGAGACTTGTCCGCGAAGCAAACAGCCTCGGTCAAACTTTGTAGAGTCACCACGCCATCCGCATTGGTTCCGGCGATCTCCGTCACTGCGGCCAGGAGGTCCGAGACAACGGCGCTGGCCTCAGCGTCGCATTCCAGCGCCTTCTTTTTGATTATGCGCATCGCCTCAAGCGCCCTTCGGATTGTGGCCTTGTCGCGGATGGTACGTTCAATGTCCTTCCACCCGGCATCCGAAAACGCTTCGTCACAAAGATCCATCAGGTAAGCATCCCCTCCGATGGACTCGATCTTTTTCTTGCGTCTGAGCGTTATCCCCAACGTAATGAGGTCAACCTCTACGCCGGAATAAACCATCTCCATAATAGCGGAGAAAATAACGCCATGCCGATCTGCGTAGAAATCAGAATCACAAAGTTTTGTCCGCTTTGCTGCGCCAGGGAATCGAATCATCATCCCAAGAATGGCCCGCTCGCAAACTTCAGATCTAAGGTGTTCGGTATTATCAAAGCTCAAGGGAGTCTCCTTTGCTTATTTCGAGATATTGTTCTCTGGTGAGAGGCTTCGGTCCGTTGGTATTTCTGATTGGCGCTTCGATGGGGGTTCGGCGCTTCCATTCCTTTTCGGCGGCTGGATGTGATTCCGACCACCGGTGATGGCATGTCACGATTGTTGACTTCCATTTCTTGACTTGATTCTTGCCGACCTTCCATCCATTTGATTCGTAATGATTCCATGCGGACTCAGCATCGCGAGACAGCCACCACGGGTATTTGCGCTGAGCTTCCTCGATCCACGCCTCAAGGGATGGATGCTCAGGGTGCTTTTTCGGCTCTGGCTTCGGTTGCGGATCTGAAGCGGCTTGTCCGCTTTGTTCTTCCTTAGGTGGATTCACTTCAGTGGATACACTTAGTACCCCCTGTTTTCCGCCGACCCCCGCCCCCTGTTTTCCGCCGACCCCCGCCCCCTGTTTTCCGCCGGGTTGTTTTAAGGGTCGCCCCTCGTTTTCCGCCGGGCTAGGGGCGTCTACCCGCCCCTCGTTTTCCGCCGGGTGCCATTTGCTGGATAAGGTCGGCTGGTAGCTAGTAGACTGGCCTATCCTTGACTCTCTGGAGATCATACCGCGATCCTCAAGGGCCTTGAGAATCACCCACACCGTATCCTTGTTGATCCGGCATTTCGCGGCAATTGATGGGCCGGATGGGAATGCATCTCCTTTGCCTGCTCGCCTGAGGATGTGGCAGAATACCCGAAACTCTCTCGAATCCAATCCAGCATCATCTAGATCAGAATGGATGAATGTTCCGTGTGGATTGCTCATTTGGCTTCGAGGATCTGAATCAATACCCGGCGACCGTCCTGGAGCTGGTATCCGAGGGATTTTTCTCCTTTGGCAATCTCCAGTGAGATGGATCCAGATAGGTCCCGAATTTCCTGTCCGATTTGAACCGCCTCAGTGAAGCAATTCGAGCAAAGTCCGACCTCGGAAGCCTCATCCATCCAAATGCGCTGAAAGAGGCGGATCTTCCGCGCCTCTTGATTGCAGCAATTGCATCGGTCCATTTCGCCTCTGTCTGTGTGATGTGTTCCCCGTCTTCCCGAGGTGCCAGCCGGTGTACGGCGTCAAATCCGAGGTCTTTCCCTCGCGTCAGCCGGTCCACTACCAACATGCACCGTCTATCCGGCGTGTCGCTCGCGTCCGAGCTTCCCCAAATCTACTTCCCCGCGCCGCGCCGCGCAACCGCTTCAATTTCCTCAATCTCCACTTCCATCGCGCCCCCAGGCCAGAACGCGCCCCACTGGATCGTCAGACGCTGGATCTGCGAGTCGTCACGCCAGACGCCAGCCTTGGTCAGCGAGTCCAGTACGACCTTGGGAAGGTTGTCCAGGTCGCGACGGCGCTTGTCGGGCGGGAAGGCTGTCAGGGTGACCACCAGAGGGCCAAGGAGAGGTGAGACGCCCGGTCGCGTGCGCTTCACCACCTCCCAGACGGTCGAGTGGTAGGCGCGGCCCTTCTCGGACAGGAGCGTCCTTCCGTTGGGCAGATGGCGGAGGTAGGTATTCATCGATGGAGGGAATGGCAGGCGAATCACTCTTCCGGCCCGTCCCACAGATCGCACCCGCCCCCGCTCCGTCCCGTGGCGATGTGGTGCGTCACGCTCAGGTCTGCGAGGTAGTGGGGGCAGGCGGGGCGGCAGGGGCAGTCGATATCCCAACAGCGGTAAACGTCATTCGGCGGGCGGGTCATGAGAATAGGTCCATCTGGTCGCGTTCCGGCTTGAGGCACCCTGGAGAAAACCAGATCCGTTCGCGGTCATCTGCGCCCTGGTAGCCCCCGGCCTTGTCCCACGTCTCGACGGTCCAGCCTATCGCCTCCAGCTCATTGTGCTCCGTGTCGTGCCCACAAAGCGCAATCCGGAGAAGCGGGTCACCTCCATTGGCGCAGCACCACGCCCGCACGTCGCCGGAAACGGCAGAGGAGTCCTGGGCGTACACCGCCCCCGTCAGGCTATATGGAGGGTCCAGGAGGACAGCAGCGGGGCCATTGCGCGTCATGGTGCCCGGCGACATGATCCGCGCCCAATCCCCGCAACACACGCGAGCCTCACCCATACCCTCCTGTAGTTCGCGGAACCATTCCTGGAGCCATTCGAGCTTTCGGTTCACGCCCCTACCACCGTTGCCGAGGTGCGGGAGCTTTCGGTTCACGCCCGTACCACCGTCGCCGAGGTGCGGGAGCTTTCGGTTCACGCCCGTACCACCGTCGCCGCTCACTAGCGCCGGGATTCCGTCCTTGTCCGGCTCAGCATGCCAAGGACCATCCCCGGCGCACCAGCCGCTGCCAATCCATGAGCACGCACCCCAGATCCACCAGCCCGCCGCTTTCGTATCGTGGTAGTCTGGGTTTGCCATGAGCCACGCTGAGAGCGTCTTCGCATTGCTCACCAGCCAGAGGTGCCGGGCGTGCAAGTCGCACTCATTGACGGGCCAAAATGCCGCTTCCGCGACCGCCTCGGGGTTGGCTTGCATGGATCGCCACACGTTCGCAATGTCGCCGGATAAATCGTTCACAGTGGCCCAGCCGGTGAATTCTTTGGGCCGGTTGAGCCAGACGGCACCAGAGCCAAAGAAAGGCTCTATCCAGTTTCCCGCATCTGCGCCGAGTCGCGACCAGATGAGTTCTGCGGCCCTGGATTTCCCGCCGAAGTACGGAAACGGAACTTTCACCAGGTCACCGTATACGTCAACAGCGCTGCCGCCATCCAGTACGCGCCTTTCCGCCAGTTTCCATCTGCAAAATACGGCACGGCAGCGCAAAGGTCCAGTGCCATGAGGAGCGTTGGAAGAATCTGTTGGCGGGTCACGGCAACCCGGCTGTGATGTAGATCACATCCGGAGCCGTCGCGAAGTAATGCAGAAGCGCAGGACAGAGCCATCCCGTCAGGTTGCGTTCAGCCCATTGGTACCAATTTCCCCCAAACTCCTCTCCCGTGCGGTCCAGCCGGATCATCGATCCCGGAAACTCTGTGGGCGCGAACGTGAGGGCGATCTGATCCGTTGCGCCGACCTGCTCTGCGAGAATGTCGATCATCGCCGGAATCCCTGCCACGAACGGTTCCGCAACGAGGCCCACAGCTGCGTCGTCGAAACTCCATCCCGCGTTGTGCCGGTACGCCAGAATCTGCATCAAGGCGTTCATTTCCCCGCCTCCACGCGGTCGAGGATAGCGAGGGCGATGGAGGTGCGCTCGTCGTCGTGAACG
>OCZT010001512.1_pt1 | contig 24086 bp, 20 predicted proteins | sample 1539031 | NCBI WGS metagenome assembly OCZT01 (sample SAMEA3539308, study PRJEB22396) | soil metagenome | biome: tundra; feature: field; material: soil | place: USA | collected 2010-05 | depth 0.15 m | reverse complement strand
AGGCGCGGCGGCGTTCGCGCGCGATCGCCTGGAAGGCCGCGAGCGGATCCGCCACGACCAGCTGCGGCAGCGCGAGCGCCGGGTTCGGCACAGCGACGAGCGCCGCGGTCGCACCGGCCGCCCGCGCGGCCGCGAGAAATTCGTGCCCATCGCGCTTGGCTGTCTTGATCGCGACAAACATCTGGCCCGCGCGCAGCTGGCGGGTATCCATCGTGAACCCGGCAAGCGGCGCGGCCGGCGCGGCCGTCCAGCGACCGCCGGTCCATGAGGCAAGCTGGGCTGGAGCAAAGGTCGGCATCAGGTTTTCAGCCCGAACCTCGGCACGCCGGGGTTCGCCCGTCCCCGGGCCGACTTCGTCGGGGCTGACCGCGACAAAGTCGCCCTGCCCATCGGGCAGGCGGACATTTCCTTTGTTATGGATGACATCATGGGCGCGAAATGTGCGGGTTCAGCGTCTTGATGCCGATCAGTTCGCGCACGACCTGGCGGTCATCAAACGGGATGACCGTGTCGGCGAACTCCTGGTAGCTCTCGTGGCCCTTGCCCGCGATCAGCAGGCAGTCGCCGGGCTGGGCGGCGTCGAGGGCGAGGCTGATGGCGCGGCGGCGGTCCTCGGTCCAGGAGATCTTGTCCGGCGCGGTGACGCCGGCCTTCATGTCGGTGAAGATCTGGGCCAGCGGTTCGCTGCGAGGGTTGTCCGCCGTGGCAAAGGCAAAGTCGGCAAAGTCCTGCACGGCCTTCACCATCAGCGGGCGCTTGGTGCGGTCGCGGTTGCCACCGCAGCCAAAGACCACGAAGAGCCGGCCGGGCGTGATGGCGCGCAGCATGCCGAGAGCGTTGTGCAGCGCGTCATCGGTGTGCGCGTAGTCCACCAGCACGTTGAACGGCTGGCCCTCCTCGATGCGCTCCATGCGGCCCGCGACGCCGCCGAAGGCCCGCAATCGGGCGAGAAACACGACCGGGTCGCGGCCCAGGCCCCACGCCGTGGCGATGGCGGCGAGGAGATTGCTGACATTGTAGCGGCCGATCAGCGGCGAATCGATCTCGAGGGTGCCGCCCGGCCAGACGAGGCGGAAGGTGGTGTTCTTGAAATTGAGCGCGAGATTTTCCGCGCGCACCAGCGCCTGCGGGTGCTCGCCGAACGTGACGGTTTTCACGCCGGCCGGGATGTGCGCGACGAGCTTTTCGCCGTATGGATCGTCGAGGTTGACGACGGCGACCTGCGGGGCGGCGCCGATGCGGCCGGTGAAGAGGCGGGTCTTGACCGCGAAGTAGGCGTCGAGGGTCTTGTGGTAGTCGAGATGGTCGCGGGTGAGATTGGTGAACACGGCCGCGCCGAACTGCAGGCCGAGCACGCGCTGCTGGTCGATGCCGTGCGAGCTGACCTCCATCACGGCCTGCTTGCAGCCCGCGTCGCGCATCTGCGCCATCATGCCGTAGATGTCGAGGGACTCTGGCGTGGTGCGGAATGATGGCACGGTGCGCGCGCCGAGGTCGTAGTTGATGGTGCCGATCAGGCCGACGCGCTGGTTGCCGTTGAGGAAATGCTTGATGAGGTGCGTGACAGTGGTCTTGCCGTTCGTGCCCGTGACCCCGATGACCGTGAGGTCGCGGTCGGGAAACTTGTAGTAGCGCTGGGCCACGCGGGCGAGCGCGGCGCGGGCGTCGGCCACCTCGATGAAGGTTACCTTCGCGGGCGCGTGGGCGGGCAGTTTCTGCGTGACGACGGCCACGGCGCCGCGGCTCACGGCCTCGTCGATATACGAAACGCCGTCGGCGCGCAGGCCGGGCAGCGCAAAGAAGAGGTTGCCCGGCACGACGCGGCGGCTGTCCATGATCAGACCGGAAATGGGGCGATCGAGGCTGCCTTTCAGGGCAACGATCTCGCCGTCGGAAAAATAATCGGAGAGTTTCGGGGCCATTTTAAAGATGCGACTGCGGCTGAGGGTGGCCTGGCGCGACGCGCGCGCGGGGCGCGGCTGAAACGCGTGGATCAGGGGATAGTCTTGCGTGAGGTAACCGATCACCGCCGGCCTCCTTCCATGGCGAGGGCGGTGCGGCCCGAGATGTCGTAAACGGCCTTGATGTCGAGATACTGAATGAGTTGCTCACCGAGGTGCTTGAACGACGGGGCGGCGACCTTCGCCCCATAGGCGACGCCCCCCGGCGCGTGAGCGTCAGCATCGTCCACGATCACCGAAATCGCAACCTGCGGGCGGCTCGCGGGGAAGAAACCGACGAAGGACGCGACGTGGTGCTTGCGCGAGGGCAGCAACCGGACACTGCCGTTGGCCATCACCTCGGGCAGGTATTTCTGCGACGTGCCGGTCTTGCCCGCGACCTCGTAGTTCGGAATGGCGGCCTCCGGCGCAGTGCCCTCGGTGCCATAACGCGTGCGCCGGTCGGAAACCACGCCCGTCAGCAACCGGGCCATCGTGCGGGCGGTTTCCTGGGAGATAACGCGCTGCTTGGCGATGCCGCTGTAGCGATAGACCGGCTCGCCGGAGGCGTCGCTGATCTGGCTGATAATCTGCGGGCGCAGCAGGTAGCCGCCGCTCGCCACGACCCCCATGGCCATGTGCATCTGCAGCGGGGTCGCCGCGATGGACTGGCCCATCGGCATGCGCGTGATCGTGAGCCCGTCCCACTTTGCGGGCGAAGCCATCGAGCCGACAATCTCGCCGCCGAAGGGGAAACCCGTCAGCTGGCCGAAGCCAAACGCCCGGGCGTATTCGTAGAAACGCTCGTCCCCCAGCTTCATGGCCAGCTGGGCGGCGCCACGGTTGCTCGAGTGCGAGATGATCTCCGCGACCGACAATGGCTCGTCAAAATTGTGATCCTCGCTGGGCAGGCCGCGCGTCCGGCCCTTGTAGTCGATCTTGTCCTGCGAGCAGTCGAAGCGCGAAGCGGGCGTGACCAGACCATCGTTCAGCGCGCCGGAGGCAGCGACGATCTTGAAGACCGAGCCGGGCTCATACATGTCGGCGACGGCGGTGTTGCGCATCGCGCCCTGCTCGGCCGCCGGCACCAGGTTGTATTCGTTGAGGTTGAAGGTCGGATAATTTGCCAGCGCGAGAATGAAGCCCGTCTGCGGGTCGCTCACGATGATGGTGGCCTTGAGCGGGGCGTATTTTTTCGCGATCGCGTCGAGCTCATCCTCGGCCATGTGCTGGATGTTGGCGTCGATGGACAGCCGCACATTGAAGCCGTCGGCCGCCGGCACATCGCGCGTGCGGAACTGCGCGAGTTCGCGGCGGAGCCCGTCGCGCTCGCCCTCGCGCCAGCCATCGCGACCGTGCAGGTAGAAATCGGCGTAGCGCTCAACGCCGGCGGCGGCCTCGCCCTGCTTGTTGACGTAGCCGATCACATGCGCGGCCAGAGTGTTGTGCGGATACGCGCGGCGGTAGACGCGCTGGCCGTAGACGCCCTTGATCTCGAGCGCCTGGATCCGCGCGTAGGTGGACTCCTCCACGGTCTCGCTCAGTTTCGCCCAGCGGATCGGGCGCAGGCCGTTTTCGTCGGCGGTGTCGTCCAGCACGATGTCTTCGGCCGCCGGCTCGGCGGCCGCGCCGGCAGGGCCGGCTGGTTTCGCGGCCGCTGCGTCAGACGTGAAGGAGAAATTGATCACCAAGTCCCCCGGTTTCGCCGTCGACGAGGCGGTTGAGGCGTTCGCCGGGACGGCCGGGCGGGACTTGGTGAGAAGGATCTTGGTCAGCTCCGGCAGCGGCACGCCGATCAGCTCGGCCAGCTGCGGCCATTTCTTTTCGTCCTCCGTGCGGAGCGACTGCGGGTCGACGCCGAGGACAATCAGCGTCCGGCTGGTGGCGAGGATCGTGCTCCGCGCGCTGGCCGTCGGCGCGAGTTTGAGCGTGTCCCGGTAATCCGTATCGAGGATGTCGCCGCGCCGCGCGCTCTCGACGATGATCTGGCGGCGGGCCTTGTCGATGAAGCGCACCAGCTCGTCGCGATCGATGACGTGGAGGAAGACCAAACGCGTGCCGAGCCCGGCGAAACAGACCAGCATCCCGGCGGCGAGAAGGACGATGCGATAGCTGGAGGCAAAGCCCTTGGACATGGCGGTCAGTGCCCGAGGTCGGCGACGCGGAGGGAGACCGTGACCGGCGTGACGCCGTCGTTGAAGAGGCCGCGGTTATGCTTGGCGGCGAGGCGCATGACGGGATCGTCGGGGAGGCGCACGATCTGGTCGGCGGTGGGCTGCACGAGCCCGAGGTGCCACTCGGCGTTGCGCTGCTTGAGCACCACCGGGTCCTGCTCCGCCTCGAGAACGGTCTTCGTCTCGTTCAACTGGCGGTCGAGCTCCGCGATGCGCGCATCGAGCACCTTGGTGGCATTGGCCGTGAGGGAAATCTGATGGCGCATCCACACCGTGCCCAAACCGATGGAGCCGCTGAAGCAGATCATCACCAGCGTGTAGACGAGCAGCTGGTTCACAAAGGCGTGGTTCGAGATCTTCATCGGGGGTCGGACGGAGCGATCAGAGTTTGCGGATGGCGCGGAGCTTGGCGGAGCGGCTGCGGGGATTGGCGGTGAGCTCGGCGTCGCCCGGCGTGACGGGACGGCGGGTCAGCGGCTCGGCGAGTTTCACGCGGAAATCCTGCGGGGTGGCGTCGTCGGCGCTCTCCGGCTGGCCGCACATCCGGCGGAAGAACTGCTTCACCGGCCGGTCCTCAAGGGAATGAAAGCTGATGACCACGAGCACGCCGCCGGCACGGAGCTTGGCGAAGGCCGCGGGCAGCGCCCGGTCGAGCGCACCGATCTCGTCGTTGACCGCGATGCGGATGCCCTGGAAGGCGCGCGTCGCCGGGTGAATCTTCATCGTGTGGCGGTCCCGCGCGGGAATGGCCTCGGTAATGACCGCCGCGAGCGAGGCGGTGCGGGCCAGGGCCCCGGTGCCGCGGGCGGCGAGCAGAGCCCGGACGACGCGGCGCCAGTGCGATTCCTCGCCGCAATCGCGCACGGCGCGCACGAGCATCTCCTCGGTCGCCGTTTCCAGCCAGCGCGCGGCGGGCACCCCGGCGCGCGGGTCCATCCGCATGTCGGCCGGCGCATCGTGCCGAAAGGAGAAGCCGCGCCCGGTGTCGTCGAGTTGAAAGGAGGAAACCCCCAGGTCGAAGAGCGCGCCGTCGAAGTCGCCGGCCGCCCGCTCTGCGAGCCGGCCAAAATCCTGGTCCACAAGTTCCAGCCGTCCGGAAAACTCCGCCGCCAGCGCCGCCGCCCGTGGTTGCGCCGCCGGATCGCGGTCGAAGGCGAGGACAGTCACGCCGAGAGCCGACTCCAGCAACGCGCGGGTGTGGCCGCCGCCGCCAAAGGTGGCGTCGAGGTAGCGTCCGCCCGGGAGCGGCGCCATGAACTCCAGCACCTCGCGCAGGAGGACGGGCTGGTGTCCGGGCGTCATGATCGCTGGGAAAACGTCAACGGGCGCCGTGCGCATAGGAGGCATTCCTCAGCGGATGGGGCTTTTTCGAAACCAACCGGAGCACGAGGCTGTCGCGCACGCGCGGCGTGACGACCGTGGCGGAGAACGCGAGGCCCGAGTCGGCATCGATCCAGGCGGGATAGGCCGGGCGCAGCGTGAACGCGGCGGCGACCTGGCGCAGTGACGCTTGCACGGCGGAAACCTTGGCTTTGGCGGAATTTTTCATGGTCAAATTCCAATCCGGCGCATGAGGTCGCCAAAGTTCTCGCCGGAGGTGCGGTCCTCCACCTTGCCCCACCGGGCCGGCGCGTAGATGTTGAACTTCGTCAGCGAACCCACCAGCACGGCATCGCGCTTGATGCCGGCATGCGCGATCAACGCCTCGTCGAGGCTGATGCGGCCGGCCTTGTCGAACGAGAATGACTGCGTCTGCGCGAAAAACCGCGCGACAAAATCCTGCCCCGCCCCGTCGCTCAGCGCCATCGTGGCGATTTTCGCGTGGAGTTTCTCCACCTCGGCGGGCGGCAGCACGGCGACGTAACCGTCGGGATGCGGCGTCGCGAGAAACGTGTCGGCCTCCTCGTGCGCATACCGCCACGCCGACGGTACCGTGAGACGATTCTTGTCGTCGAGGGTGTGCCGAAACAGGCCGGTATAAAAAGCTTTGCTGGGGTGCGGCATTTGGGTCGTAGAGCCCATTTGCCCCACAACGACCCATTTCAACCCATTTTATCCCACTTGCGTCAAGCCAAGACCCTCTGGAAAACGCAGTTTTTTATTCACATTTTATTCGCAACGGCCGGGATGCGGCACTCGCGCGGACCGGGTCGCCGGCAACGCGGGGGCCGAAAACAAAAACCCGGGATGGATCGGGGAATTCTCTCGCGTGCCCCTCGCGCAAAATTACACCGTCCCTTTCCACGCATTTGTTTCGACCCGCCGCCTCCCCATCCACGCGCATGTTCGAAGTTAAGCCCACCGCCGGAGCCTCGCAGGAGGAAACCTATCGCGAGCTCGCGGTCCAGTTGACGGGGTTGTTGACCGGGGAAACCGACGGCCTGGCCAATGCCGCGAACACCGCCGCCCTGCTCTTTCAGGGACTCGCGAACGTGAATTGGGCCGGGTTTTATTTTCTGCGCGGCGATGAACTCGTGCTGGGCCCGTTCCAGGGCAAGGTCGCCTGCGTGCGCCTGGCGCTCGGGCGCGGCGTCTGCGGCACCGCCGCCCAGCGCCGGGCCACGATCGTCGTGCCCGACGTGAAAAAATTTCCCGGCCATGTCGCCTGCGATCATGCCTCGCGCTCGGAAGTCGTCGTGCCGCTGACCAAGGCCGGCCGGCTGATCGGCGTGCTCGATGTGGACAGCCCGCTGCTCGCGCGCTTCGACTCCACCGACGCCGCGGGCCTGGAAAAGATCGCGGAAATTTTCCTGCAGCACACCGACCTCCGCCAGTTCGTCGACTAGGTAGCGCCCCAACCTCCCCATTGTCATTCTGAACGAAGTGAAGAATCCAATTGGATATCATCGAAACTCGCAGCGATGTCTCACTGGATTCTTCGCTGCGCTCAGAATGACAAAACTGAAAGCAGCGCTTGTAGCTATGCGATGACCTGTTGCGCAGTGATACGCTCACTTTCACTCCTCACCCTTCACTTTTCCCTCTTCTTTCATGCCCGATTCCATCGTTGTCGGCGGCGGTTGTTTTTGGTGTCTCGACGCGTCGTTCCAGCTTCTGCCCGGTGTCACCGGCGTGACGTGCGGGTATGCGGGCGGGCACGTGGCAAGTCCATCGTATGAGCAAGTTTACACCGACAAGACCAGCCACGTGGAAGTCGTGAAGATCGACTACGACCCGGCGAAGATCTCGCTGGAGCAGGTGCTCGAGTTTTTCTGGCACGTGCACGACCCCACCCAGGCCGACGGCCAGGGCGGCGACCTCGGCACGCGGTATCGCTCGGTCATTTATTGCGCGGACAGCGCGCAGAAAACCGCGGCGGAAAAATCCCGCGCCGTCGAGCAGGCCGGTCTCGCCGCGCCGATCACGACCGAGATCGCGCCGCTGAAAAAATTCTGGCCGGCCGAGGACTATCACCAGGATTATTTCGCACAGCATCCGGAGCGCGCCTACTGCGCCGCAGTCATCAAGCCCAAGCTCAAAAAACTTCAGGCCGCCCTCGCCCGGCAATCCTCCTAGCTCGCAGTAGAATCCTGAATGGTCGTTCGGAACGAAGTAAATCCACTTGGATAAAGTCGAAGCCTGCAACCCACTCTTACTGGATTCTTCGCTGCGCTCAGAATGACATGCCAGTGAAACCCTCTTCGTCACCCCCGCATGAAAAGCCCAAAACGCCCCGCCCCGCCCTCAACTCGCCGCGCGCCGAAAACATCAGCGCCGCGGCCCACCCCGGCCAACGTGGCCGTGGAGCGTACGTTCGCGGCGGAGCGCAGCTACGCGGACCCGTTCAACGAGGTGACGCTCGACGTGATCTTCACCGATCCCTCGGGGGGCAAGTTTCGCGTCCCGGCCTTCTGGGCCGGTGGCAAGCTCTGGAAGGTGCGCTACGCGTCGCCGCTCACCGGCACGCATCGGTTCCGCACGGAATGTTCGCCGGCGGGTGACGCCGGCCTGCAGGGCGTCACCGGCGAAGTCACGGTGACACCCTACACCGGAAAAAATCCGCTCTTCGTCCACGGCCCCGTGCAGGTCGCCGCCGACAAGCGCCATTTCGAGCATGCCGACGGCACGCCGTTTTTCTGGCTCGGGGACACGTGGTGGATGGGACTTTGCAAACGCCTGAGCTGGCCGACGGGCTTCAAGCAACTTACCGCCAACCGGGTGAAAAAAGGTTTCAACGTCGTCCAGATCATCGCCGGGCTCTACCCCGACATGCACGCGTTCGACCCGCGCGGCGCCAACGAGGCCGGCTTTCCGTGGGAAGAGGGCTACTCGCACATCCGGCCCAAATATTTTGACGCCGCCGACAAGAAACTGGCGCATCTCGTCGAGCACGGCATCACTCCGTGCATCGTGGGCGCGTGGGGGTATTTCACCGCGTGGATGACCGAGGACCAGTTGAAGGCCCACTGGCGCTACCTCATCGGGCGCTACGGCGCGTGGCCGGTCATCTGGTGCACCGCCGGCGAGGCCAACCTGCCGTGGTATCTCGTGAAGGATTTTCCCTTTGACGATCGCAACATGGTGAAAATCTGGACCTCGGTCATGCGCTACCTGCGGGCCACGGATCCCTTCCACCGCCCCGTCACGATTCACCCGACCGGGTTCAAGCCCTTCAACGCGCGCAGCGCCACGGATGACGCAACACTGCTCGATTTCGACATGCTGCAGGTCTCGCACGCGCAGAACGAGGCGGTCGGCGCCGCCGTCGAGGCCGTGCGCGTCACCTACGCCGCCACGCCCCGGATGCCGGTGCTCAATGGCGAGCCGTGCTACGAAATGCTCATGGGCACCATCACCGCGCCCTGGCCGCGCCGGGCGTTCTGGTCGTGCGTGCTCAATGGCGCGATGGGCCATACCTATGGCGGCAATGGCATCTGGCAGTGCAACCAGCCCGGCATTCCGCACGGCGCGTCACCCCACGGCGGCAACTACGGCGACACGCCCTGGGTGGTGGCGATGAATTACACCGGCTCGGCGGAATGCGCCCACGGCAAACGCCTGCTCGCGCGTTACCCGTGGGAAAAATTCGAGCCCCACCCCGAGTGGGCCGCCTACACCGGCGACGTCTGGTTGCCGCTCGACGATGCGGAGTGGATTTGGACGGCGCGCGAAAATCCGCCGAAGGACGCGCCCAACACCCGGCGCTATTTCCGCAAGACCTTTGACCTTCCCGCCGGCAAAAAGATCGCGAGCGCCCGCCTCCGCTTCGCCGCCACCGGCCACACCGATGCTGAACTCAATGGCGCCCCGGCCGGCGTCGGCTGGGACTGGAAAAACGGCCCGCAGTTCAACGACCGCGCGCACTTGCTCAAGCCCGGCCGCAACGTCCTGACAATCTGGTGCGAACATCGCCCGCCGAGCGGCGACGTCCCCGGCCTACTGGCGTGCCTCGAGGTCCGTTTCACCGACGGCCGCCTGCTGCGCGTGGTGACCGACGGGACGTGGAAGATGCTGAAATCGAAAATCGGCGGCTGGAACGCCCGCGACTACGACGACTCCGCCTGGCCCGCCGCGCAGGTGATCGGTCAGCTCGGGGACGATCCTTGGGGCCCGATCACGCCGCCCGACCTGAGCCTATACGGCCCGCAAACCGCCGGCATCGCGGACACGGTACGCGTGACTTATGTGCCGTATCACGAGCCGATCGTGGCTCAATCGCTCAAGCCCAACGCGACCTACACCGCGACGATCTTCGATCCTGTCACCGGCCGGACCGGGAAAAAAATCTCCGTCCGCGCCGACCGCCAGGGCCAGCGCCGCTTCGATCCCCCCGCCGGCCACGCCCATGACTGGGTGCTGGTGCTGGAATGAAGACCTCGCAAAAATTCTGCTGTACGTTCAATGCGCCGTCGCCGTTGGCCGAACTCAGGCTTTTGCCGGGCGCGCGGACAACCTGCAAAAGCCTAAGTTGGGAAAACCGATGTTGAGTCGTAGCAGGTTATGCCACCTTATCGCCCGCATGGCAGTGCACGAACATAGGCTTTACGCTGAAGCTGAATAACTCTGTTGGGCAAAGAACGTTCCATGCGTCCGCTAAAACTGATTCTCGGCACAGTCCTACTGCTTACGGGTATGCTACTCCTGTTCAGCCCTGCGTAACCGAAGAAGAATCGCGATGGAAGCGAGGTCACCAGCGCCCAGCACGTTCAGGATAGCTTCGGTACGTGGCTGCTGCTGTTGCTCGGTGCGGCGGCAGTGATTTCCGGCTCGAAGAAAGACTCCGACGAGTAGCTCGAATGACCGAACAAGAGCCCAGATGCCACAGCCAACGCCGCCGCGCCGGCGTGGCTGAACTGAAACGTTGGCGGGTAGATTGAAGCGCTCGTGAATTCAGGCGCTTAGCGCTCTTCGCGTCCTTCGCGGTAAAAGAATCCGTTCGTACGCCGAGTGCGAGAACGGGCCGCCGGGCGCCGGTGATCATCCGCGCCATTTTACCCGTGCGTCGCCGGTCACTCCGCGGCAGCATCGGCAGTCATGAATCCCCGCCCTCCCACCAACGACGCCAGCGCACTCGAGCTGACCAACGCGCAGTTCGCTTGGCGCTTCGACTGGGCGGGCGGCCTCCTCACCAGTACCGGGTTTGAGAACAAGCTCGCCGGCCGCGCTACGCCGCTCACCGCGACCCGCGAGCTCGCGCTGGTTTTCTCGGCCGCGCTCGACCGCGTGGCCGAGCCTTTGCTGCGCGCGGATAATTTCACGGTGCGGGCGGTGAAGCGCACCGGTCGGCTCGCCGCCGTCTTCACGTTGCACAGCGCCGCGGCCGGCCTCGACGTGAGTCTCCACGTGCGCCTGGACGGTCCCACGCGCCGCAAGTGGATCGAGTTCACCAACACCTCGGGCCGCGAGCTCCTGCTACTCGACGTGGAGCTCGACGACTTCACCTGCACGGGGGCTGCGACCGGCGGCGGCTCCGGCCAGCCCGTGTTTCTCGACGACGAGGCCTTCGCCGCGCTCGAACATCCCTCCGGCGACAACCGCGGGACCGGCGGTCGCGTGCAGCTCGCGCATTATCCCGGACGGCGGCTGGCGCCGGGCGCAAAATTCCGCAGCCACACCGCCCTGGTGAGCGTGGCCGCCGCCGGCGGAGTCCGCGCGCATTTCCTCGACTACCTGGAGGCGCGCAGCCGGCCGCGTCCGGGAATGATCGGCGTCTATACGGCCTTCGGCATAAACAACCAGTGGGGCGCGTGCCCCTCCCTCGACGACGAGCAGACGCTGGACGTGCTGAACCACCTCGGCCAACTGCGGAAGCGCGGCGTGCGGTTCGACTACTTCACCCTCGATACCGGCTGGGTGGATCCGGCGTCCGACCTCACGCGGTTCAAGCCGACCGCGTTTCCCCGAGGGCCGGGCGAGATGCTCCAGCGCGTCCGCTCGCTGCACCTGAAATTCGGCCTGTGGTTCGCGACGAGCTGGGGCCTGCAATCCTGCTGGGACTATTCCGGCGCATTTCCCGACGGACTGCCTCCGACCCAGCTCTATCGCGAAGGCTACCCGCTCGGCGCGGACGGCCTCACGTTCTGCCTCGGCGAGGAAAATTACCGCGCCATCCTGCAAAAAGCCGTGCTGCACCATGTGCGGAAGAACGGGGTCCGGTTTCTCAAGTTCGACGGCGGTTCGTATGCCTGCGACAACCCCGCGCACGGCCATCTGCCCGGCAAGTATTCGACCGAGTCGATGCACGAGTGGCTGATCGACCTCGCCCGGCGCGCGCGGGCGATCACCCCGGACGTGTTCATCATGTGGTATTGGGGGCTGCGCTCGCCGTTCTGGGCGCTCCATGGCGATGCGATTTTCGAGTCCGGCCTGTTCATGGAGGGCTCCGGCACGAGCTCGGTCCCGACGCTGCACTACCGCGACTCCGTCACGCTCGCGCAGGACCAGAACGCCCGGCACGCGCTGAATATCCCGCCGCGCCTGAAGGACAGCCTCGGCGTCTGGCTCTCCGACACCCGTTGGGGCAATTTCATGGGCGCCGAGCGCTGGCGCGAGACCTTGGTGATGGACCTGGGTCGCGGCAGCCGGCTTTTCCCCAACCTCTGGGGCAACCTCCGCCACCTGACGGACGACGACGTCACTTTCCTCGCGTGGATCACGGCGTTTGCGCGGAAAAACGCCGCGCTCTTCGCGCACCGGCGCGTCGTCGGCGGCGACCCCTTTCGCAACGAGGTCCACGGCTATGCGCACAGCCGCGGCGCCCGCGGCCTTATCTTCCTCAACAATTCCCATTTCACCTCGCGCCCGGTCACGGTGCGGCTCGACCCGTCGCTCGGACTCGATGCGCGGCCCGGCACATCGGTGCAAATCATCACGCACTTCCCCGACCGCCGCCAGTTGCGCCAGCAGGACGGCACGCGCTTTCGGCTCGGCGACATGCTCATGTTCTGGCTGCGGCCGTTTGAAACACTGATGCTGGAAGTGACTCCGGTCGTTCGGACCGGCGCGCGATTGCCGCGGCGCGTGATCACGGACGCGCAGGCCGCCCAGATGGGCGTCGCGCTGCCGCTGAAAACCGTAGACGCCGACCCGTTGCTGGATGTGCGCTTCGTCGATGCGGCACTGTTCGCCCAAAAGAACCTGTTCCGGAAAACCAGCACGTATGCTACCACCCTGCCGGCGCTCGACGGCGACCAGCCGATCCTGGCCATTGTCATCCGCCTGCGGCAGGGCGAGGCGGAATGGAAATATGCGCCGACGGTTGTGCAGATCGTGCAGGTGCTCGCGCGCGTCGGAGCGCAAAAGGTGCAGCTCATCCCGATGCCCGATGGCCGCCAGCACGGCAACACGCAGTCGTTCGGCTGCTCGTGGCTGGTTTACAAAGTCCGGCTTGATCCCGCGTGGTCGCACGCGCCGCTTCAATTCTCCGTGCATGCCAATCTGGCCGCCGGCGTCGAAGCGGTGGTGGAGTCGTGGGTGGTCCGGCGGTGGTGGCAGGAGAATCCGCGCCCCATCGCCGACGGCTATTACACCTACGCCCCGTCGTGACTTGGCCCATGCTGAGTGGGCCGGCGGGCCGCCGGCCACCCCGGTGATCACCCACGCCATTTTGCCCGTGCGTCCACTGTCACTTGGCGGCAGCATCCGCAGAGATGCCCACCATGCCCGCTAAAGCCTGGACACTCGCCACGAGCGACACCGCGATCTCGCTCGAGGTGCACGGCCACGCGTTGCAGATCACCCGGCTGGGACATGCCGGCGGCGCGTGGAACTGGTCGACCGCCGGGGTTAAGTTCCAATTTCTCGCCGCAGCAACCGTTGCGGGAAAATCTGTCGCCGCCCGCTGGCGGTTTCAGGAAGCGCAGCTCGTCACGGAGGAAGGCACCAAGCTGACACTGCGTTTTCGCAGCGCGGCCACCGGCCTGGAGCTGGACTCCGAGTGGTGGGCCCGCCCGGGACCGGGACCCGTGCGGCATGCGATGACGATCCGCAATCCCTCCACGCGCGCGGTCGGAATCGGCTCGCAGCCCAGCCTGCAACTGGATCTCGCCGCCCCGCCGGGGAACAGCCTGCACTGCTGGCATGTCAGCGACGAGGGCGGCGGTGGAAAATTTGAGGCCCCCGGAATCTTTCGCGACGCGGTCGCGCCCGGTTATGCGAAGCAAATCGTGGCCACTCCCGGATACGACGAAATCCCGCTGGTGATCCTGGACGCCGCCGCGTCCGAGGGCATTTACGCCGGCATGGAATGGAGCCACGCGCACCTTTGCGTCAACGGCCGGCAAGCACCGACGGGCCACGGCGTGCGGCTGGTGGCGGGCAATCCCGCGGATCTTCGCGCCGAGATTCCCGCGGGCGGCGAGTTTGAGGTACCGCCGGCCCTGCTCGGCGCCTACCGCGGCGACGTGGATGACGCCGGCAACAGCCTGCGAAAATACCTCTTCGCCCACGGCATGCCTGCCGAGCTGCGCACCGATCCCACTTATCCGAAGCTGGAGTGGAACGCGTTTACCGCGACCGGCATGTGCCCGACGTCGCAGGGCGATCCGAAGGCCTGGGATCCCGTGGAGGTGAAATACTATCCGGTGCTCAAGGAGGCAGCCGCGCTCGGCTTTGAGGAGATGACCGTGGATGTCGGCTGGTGGAACGGCCCGGAGCCCGACCCCGACCTGGCCGACTGGCCGCAAGGCATGCGGGCCGCGGGCGATGCCACGCACCGGCTAGGCATGCGGTTTGTCGTCTACTGGACCGACGCGGAACCGATGGCGACACCCGAGGGTCGCGCGACCCGGATCCGCCGCGTCAAACGCCTGTTCGCCGAACATGGGGCCGATACGTGGCGGTCCGATGCAACCCGCGGCCAGGTGATCGCCCCGGACTACTGGTCGGTCAAAGGATTCTACACGATGCTGGACGCCTTGAAGAAGGAAGTGCCCGACTTCCAATGGGAAAACTGCAGTGGCGGCGGGTCGATCAAGGACTACGGCGCCATGCGCCGCGCCACGAAGATCCAGATCTGCGACACCGTCGATGGCGCCCTCGTGACGCGGCGGGTGTTTCACGACAGCTCCCATGCGCTGCATCCGATCCAGATGCAGGGATTCTTCGGTTGGCATTCCCGTGCGCGACCCGGCGAGCCCGGTGGGATTACCTACGATTTTCGCTCGGTGGCCCTCGGCGCGTTCATGTGGTGGATCGACAGCCCCTCCCCCACCAACGGCGGCAGCGCCTGGACTGATGAGGAGCGGCGGTCAGTCGCGCGCGAAGTGCGCACCTACAAAACGCGGCTGCGGCCCCTGATCCGCCACGCCGATCTCTACCACGTGCTGCCCCGGCCGGACGGCGTCAACTGGGACGGCGTCGAATATTACGATCCCGGCACGGGCCAGGGCGTCGTGTATGTGTTCAAGCCCGGCAACGGCCCGGACACCCAAGCGATCAAGCTCAAGGGACTGGAGGCCGGCCGCGCCTACCGGTTAACCTTCGAGGATGGCAGCAACCCGGCCGCGGTCTTGCCGGGCGAGACGCTGATGCGCGACGGCTTCACCATGGCGCTGCGCGGCGCGCTGGTCTCGGAGCTCGTGTGGATTGAGCGGGCCTGAGCTCGCCCGTCAGCGCCCCGCCCGGTCAGGCGCCAAGCAACTCGGGTGAGATCTGCCAGAGCACGGCCCAGTGTTCGTGTTCCCGCTCCAGCGCGAGCACGGCGCATTTCCGGAGCACGAAAACCGGTGGCGTCGCGGCGCCCGCCACCAACAGCGACGCCAGCGCACTGAGGTGCGGCTCGTGTCCCACGATCGCGAGCGGCACCTTGCGTTCAGTCAGGCGCGCGGCGATGAGCGCAGGATCCTGGCCGGGAGCGAGTTCCTTCATCTCGGCGAGCGGCACGCGCATGCCGAGCTGTTTGACCATGGCCACGGCCGTGTCCCGTGAGCGCACGAGCCCGCTGTGCCAGATCTCCCCGACCTCCAGCCCGCCAGCGCTTCTTAGAAATTTTGCCACGGCCCGAATCTGTGCCTCGCCGCGCTCGCTGAGCGGCCGCGCGGCATCGTCGTCGCCTTTGAGCGCATGCGCATGACGAATGATGAATAGCTGCACGGCACTGTAATTTTGGGAGCAACGAAACCTTTGTGCAAGCCGTGACGGTCATTCCCGGTCACCGAAACGTGGCTCGCTGCGCGCCCTGCGCCGTCAATCAATCGTCCCTACGCGGCGTGCGCGGGTGGGCCGCCCGCCGCGCCGGTGATCACCCGCGCCCCGCGCTTGTAGGTGAAATACGAGTAGGTCCACTGCAGCAGCACCGAGAGCTTGCTGCGGAAACTGACAATAAACAGCAGGTGGACGCCCAGCCACGCGATCCAGGCGGGAAACCCGCTGAAGTGAAACCGGCCGATCTCCGCGACGGCCGCCGACCGGCCGATCGTGGCCATCGTGCCCTTGTCCCGATACGCGAAGGGCTCTCGCCCGGCCGGCGAAAACTTTTCGCCGCGCACTTCGCGAACCAGCAGCTTCGCCACATGCGCACCCGCCTGCATGGCGCCCTGCGCCACGCCGGGCACGGTCACGCCGTTGGCATCGACGAGTGAAATGATGTCGCCCAGCGCAAACACCTCGGGATGACCCGGCACGCTCAGATCGGGCAGCACTTTCAACCGGCCCGCCCGGTCGGTCTCCACGCCGAGCTGCTTCGCGAGCGGCACTGCCGCCACGCCCGCGCCCCAAAAAATATTGTCGGACCGCAGGGTTTGCCCGCCGGCCACGAGTTGCCCCTCGCTGATCGACTCCACGCGCGTGTTCGTGCGCACCTCCACCCCGAGATGCTCGAGCTGGCGCTGCGCACTCGCCGAGAGGTCCGGCGGATACACCGCGAGCACGCGCGGGCTGCCCTCGATCAGGATGACGCGCGATTTCGACGGATCAATGTGGTCAAAATCGCGGTTGAGCACCGTACGCGTGAGCTCGGCGAAAGCGCCGGCCAGCTCGACGCCCGTCGGGCCGCCGCCCACCACCACAATCGTCATCGCGGCGTCGCGTTTGACCGGGTCGGTTTCCGTCTCGGCGTGTTCGAAGGCCAGCAGGATCCGGCGGCGGATTTGCAGCGCGTCATCGAGGGTCTTGAGGCCGGGCGCAAATTGCTCCCATTCGGGGTGCCCAAAGTAGCTCGTCATGCCACCCGCCGCCACCACGAGATAGTCGTAATCCAGCTCGCCGCGCTCATGAAAAACGCGCCGGCCCGCCAGGTCGAAGCCCGTGACCGCCGCCATGATGACATCGAAATTGGGCCGGGCACCAAAGATCGCGCGCACCGGCTGCGCGATGTCCACGGCGGAAAGACCCGCCGACGCGACCTGATACAGCAAAGGCTGGAAAAGGTGGTGATTCTGCCGGTCGATCAGCGTGACGCGCGCGAGATGGGCGGGAAATTTCTGGCAAAAGGTCAGCCCGCCAAAACCGGCGCCAACCACCACGATGTGCGGGAGCGTTGGGAAACCGGTGGTCGCCATGGGCCGACAAACTGAAGCGGGCGGCCGCCGTTGGCAACGCGCAGGAGCGTTATAGTTGGGTAAGGTAGGCCGCCTACTTGCAGGCGCTCCGTCTGAAGCGCGAGCAAGCCCGTTCGACCCGTCCCTCGACAGGCTCGGGACCTTGAGCTTGTCGAAACGGCTCAGGGCCCAGAGCCCGTCGAGGGGCTCGCGGCCTACGAAAGAATTTCCAACGTAACGCGACCGACAAATTTGCTGTCCTTTTGCGGGTCGGGCGGGTTACTCATCCGGGCTCGCCCCATGCACGCGCCCGCCAACATCCAGATCATCGGTTCCGAGGTGGCCATCGTCTGGGACGATGGCGTCGAGAGCTATTTCACCGCGGAAAAGTTGCGCGCCGCCTCGCCCAGCGCCGAAACGCGGGGGGAGCGGGATATTTTCGGCCAGCAGTATGGCGGCGATAGTTCCCGGACCTTCGCGGGCGTCGAGGTGCTCGGCTGGGCGAAGATCGGCAACTATGCCATCCAGTTCAGCTTCAGCGACGGCCACCGCACGGGGCTTTACAGCTACGATTACCTGCGGAAACTGGCCGAACCGTCCTGACCCTTAACTTCCCATGAGCACGTTCGTCTTCCCCGCCCGCACCACCACCGCCGAGATCGAGCTTGGCACCCTGTTGCAGCCGAAGTTCGGCCCCGACGGGCTGATTCCCTGCATCACCACCGACCACGTCACGAACGAGGTGCTGATGTTCGCGTTCATGAATGCCGAGGCGTTCGCGCACACCCTGCAGACCGGCAAGGCGACGTATTGGAGCCGTTCCCGCCACAAACTTTGGGTCAAGGGCGAGGAGTCGGGCAACGCCCAGCTCGTCAAGGAACTCCGCGTGGACTGCGATCAGGACGTCATCCTGCTCAAGGTCGAGAACGTCGGCGGCGCCGCGTGCCACAACGGCTATCCGTCGTGCTTTTACCGGAAGCTGTCCGGCGGCGCGAATCCCGCCGATCCCGCCACGCTCAAGCTCGAGTTTGCTGCCCGGCGCGTCTTCGATCCCGCCACGGTCTACAAGAAGAAGTAGGACGGGTCTTTGACCCGCCTTGGCTAATCCTGAGAGCGGGTCAGAGACCCGCCCTACTCCAATCGCCACTTTCTCCCGGGTGTTGCTCCTGACGCGCTTGATATTGGGGATGCGGCGCCTTCGCCGCGTCCGAGGCCATCCGCGGCGGGGTGCCGCGGCTCCACTTCAAGTCAACGCGTTGAGGGCAACGCGTTCCACCTTCTATCGCCCGCCCTCAGTTCGCGCCGGGCGCGAGGCCGCGCTCGCTGGACTGGGCGAAAGTGATGACGCGCTGAAACTCGGCGCTCGCCGCGTGCTCGTGCGCGATGAGCTTGGCCAGCGCCTGGGAGCGATTGAGCCCGTCACGGTAGAGGATACGGTAGATCTGCTTCACGCGTTCGAGTTGCTCTGCCGTGTGGCCGCTGCGCTCGAGCCCGACCTTGTTGAGGGCGCGCACCTCGGCCGGCGTGCCGTCGGCGATGAAATACGGCGGCAGGTCCTGCACGAGCTTGGCCATGGCCGACAGCATGGCGTGGGCGCCAATGCGGCAAAACTGGTGGATGCCGGCCGCCCCGCCGATGACGACGTGGTCCTCGACCGTCACGTGGCCGGCCATCGAGATCGCGTTGCTCATCACGATGTGGCTGCCCAGCACGCAGTCGTGCGCGATATGGCTGTAGGCCAGCACGGTGTTGTCGGAACCCAGCACGGTGAAGCCGCCGTCGTAGGTGGCGGCGTTGATCGTGACGAATTCGCGAAACACATTGCGGTCGCCCGCGCGCAGTCCGGGCCGGCCGCCCGCAAACTTCAGGTCCTGCGTCTTGCCGCCGATGCAGGCGTAGGGAAAAACCTCGCACTGCCGGCCGAGCGTCGTGCAGCCCTCGACGGACGCGTGATGGTGCAGCCGCGTGCCGTCGCCGATGACCACGCCGGCGCCGACGAAGGCTAGCGGGCCGATTTCCACCCCGGCGCCGAGCTGGGCTCCGGGCTCCACGACGGCGGTGGGATGGATGTTGGCGGCCATGCGCTTATTCGTCGGCTTCGTCCATCATGGCGAACATCATCTCCGCCGACGAAACCACCTGCCCGTCGACGCTGCAATTGCACTCGGCGGAGGCCAGTTTATCGCCGCGATATTTGACGATCTTGGCGTTGATAATCAGCTGGTCGCCGGGACGCACGGGTTTGCGGAACTTCACCTTGTCCGCGCTCATGAAGAAGGCGGCCTTGCCCGCATTCGAGGAGCGCCGGAGCATGACGATGCCGGCCGCCTGCGCCATCGCCTCGAGCTGCAGCACGCCGGGCATGACCGGGTTGATCGACATATTCGCGGAGGCGGGAAAATGCCCCGCAAAATAAGGCTCGTTGATCGTGACGTTCTTGATCGCGACCAGCTCATCCTGGCCGATGAATTCCACCACGCGGTCGAGCATCACGAACGGATAGCGGTGCGGGAGAGTCTCGAGGATGCGGCGGATATCGAGCGAGGTCTCCGTCGGCAGCACGCCCACGGGCCGCGGCTTTTTCTTCGGGCCCTTCTTGCGCTCCTCGAGCTTGGCGTAGAGCGCCTTGGTCAGCTCGGCATTGATGGCGTGACCCGGGCGCGTGGCAATCAGGTGGGCCTTGAGCGGCATCCCGAGCAGCACGATGTCGCCGATGATATCGAGGATCTTGTGGCGCACGAACTCATCCTTGAAGCGCAACGGCTCCTTCGAGATGATCTTGTCGCCCTTGATGACCACGGCGCAGTCGAGCGATCCGCCCTTGATCTTGCCGAGCTTGAGCAGCTCCTCGATGTCCTCGTAAATCGTGAACGTCCGCGCGGCCGCGACCTGCGTCATGTAGACATCCGGGTCGATCGTCAGCGACAGATGCTGCGTGTGGATGCCGCGGTTGTCCGCCGAGGTGCAGGAAATCTTCAGCTCGTCGCAGGGCAGCGCGATGATGGACGAGTCGCCCCGGGTGACCGACACGGGCGCATCGAGCGTGAAATACTCGCGCTCCTTCGCCTGCTCCACGGGTTCGCCCTGGAGGATCATGTTCACGTAGGGCTTGGCCGAGCCATCCATGATGGGCGGCTCGGAGGCGTTCATCTCGATCACGACATTGTCGATGCCGCAGCCATTCAGCGCGCTGAGCACGTGTTCCACGGTGTGGATTTTCGCGTGGCCGGACTGGATCGTCGTGGCGCGCACGAGGTCCGTCACATGGTCGATCCGGGGCCGCAGCTCCGGGCTGCCGTGCAGGTCGGTGCGCACGAAAACGATGCCGTGGTCCGCCGCCGCGGGCTTCATCGTCAGGGTGACCGCCTCGCCCGTGTGCAGCGCGTTGCCTTGGATGGAGACCTCGCGCGCGAGGGTGCGTTGTTTCATAGGGTTGCGACAGTCTCGGAAACACGCCGGGCGGAGCGCAAGCGCGATGTGGCGCGCGGCCTTGACACCGCCGGAGCCGTTTCTTCACTCTTAACCCTTTCACCACTTACCAACCGCCTCCCAACGACCCTCCGTCATGCCCGCAGCCAACGACATCCGCAAAGGCCAAGTCATCAAGTTCAACGGCGAACCGCACCTCGTCATGGAAACCCAACACCGCACGCCGGGGAACCTCCGCGCCTTCGTGCAGGTCAAGATGCGCAATCTGCGCTATGGCAAGGCGCTCGACCAGCGCTTCGCCTCGACTGAGTCCATCGAGGTGCTGCCGACCGAGAAGCGCGCCCTCGAGTTCAGCTACGCCGACCGCGAGGCCTTTGCCTTCATCGACCCGGACACCTTTGACCAGATCGAGTTGAGCGCCGAGCTCCTCGGCGACAGCAAGCACTATCTCACGGCCGGCGGCAAGGTGGACGTGCTCTTCGTGGACGACAAGCCGCTCACGCTCGAGCTGCCCTCCACGGTCGCGCTCAAGGTCATCGAGAGTTCCGACGGCATTAAGGGCGACACCGCCAGCAACGTCCAGAAGCCCGCGAAGCTCGAAACCGGCCTCATCGTGCAGGTCCCGCTCTTCATCAAGGAAGGCGAGATCATCAAGGTCAGCACCGCCGACGGCAGCTATCTGGGCAGAGTTTAAGTAAGAAATAAGAATTAAGAGTTAGGAAGTCCGGACAAAGGCAGCCGCGCTTTCCGCGGCCTCTCTTCCGGTAACACTTCTTAATTCTTCCTTCTTAATTCCTACTTTTTAGTTGGTGGGCGCCGCGCCCACTACGCCCTCAGAACTTGCCGCCCTCCATTTGGGCCCGAATCGCAGGGATGTCGAAAGCGAACCGCTTCGCGCTGGCCGCCAGACTCTGGTCAAAATATTCCGTCGCGCCGCTGCGATTCCCATCGATGAGCCGCTGGACTCCGATGTAGAAATAGGCTTCGGCAAGCTGGTTGCCCGTCACTTTGGCGTCCGTGCCCTTTTTCGCGGCGGCCAGCACCGCCGCTTCATCGCTCCCGTCGGCACTAAGATAAAATTTCGACAATGTGCGCACCCAGGCCGTGGACTCCTTGGACGCGACGAATTTCCGGAAGAGCTCGAGCACCGCGACATCATCCGCCTTGCCCAGCCGCGTGACCAGCAGGAGGTGCAGGTAGGCATATTCAAATCCCGGGGAGACGTCGATCGTCTTGCGAAAATCGGCGGCGGCCAGCTCGAACTCGCCCTTGAACTGATGCGCCCGGCCCCGGTCCCAATAAGCGTCGCCGTACTTCGGGTTCAGCTCGATGGACTGGGTGTAGTGCGCAATCGCCCCGTCGAAGTCGTTCCGATGTTTGGCCACATCGCCGAGGACGTCTTCCGCCTCAGACGATTTCGGATCCACCTCGAGAGCTTTTTTGAAATCGGCCTCCGCCAGGTCAATCTGGTCCTTGGCGAAGTAGGCCCGGCCCCGCGCGATGCACGCGGGCGCAAACTTCGGAGAGAGTTCCATCACCTTGCCGTAATCGGCCACCGCGCCGTCGAGATCCTCCCGGTTCCGCCGGATCCGGGCCCGCCGGTAGTAGGCGTTGCTCCGCTTGGGATCCAGTTCGATGGCCCGGTCGAAGTCCGCGACGGCGCCATCGGTGTCATCCTTCTGGGACTTGATTTCCCCGCGCGATTCGTAGTAACTGGCTTCTTGGGGCGTGAGGGCGATCGCCGCGGTGTAGTCCGCGAGGGCGCCGTCGAAATCGCGGCGTTTCCGCCGGGCATCGGCCCGATTGCCATACGGCAACGCAAACTGCGGCTTCAGCTCGATTGCCTTGTTGAAGTCCGCGATGGCGACATCGTAGTCGCCGCGCGTCGAGCGCACATAGCCGCGGCTGTTGTAGGCCTCGGCCAACTGCGGCCGGATTTCGATCGCGCGCGTGAAATCGGCAATGGCCGCATCCGGGTCGTTCTTGGCGAACTTGGCCAGGCCCCGGTTGAAAAAGGCCAGGTAGGACTTCGGATCGAGCTCGATGGCGTGATAAAAGTCCGCAAATGCCCCGTCCCAATCGCCCTTCCCCTCCCTGATGAGCCCGCGGTTGCTATAAACAACGCTGATCTTGTCATTGATCGCGATGGCGCTGGCAAAGTCGGCCAGCGCCCCATCGGGGTCGTTCTTGTCCTGCTTGCCGATGCCGCGGTTAACATAGGCGTTGGCGTATTTTGGATCGATCTCGATCGCCCGACTGGCATCGGCGATGCAGCCGTCGAGATCCCCCTGGTCCCGCTTGACGAGCGCCCGGTTGCTGTAGGCGACCACGAGCTGCGGATTCAATTCGATCGCGCGACTGGAGTCGGCGACCGATCCGTCCAGATCGCCCTTATCGTAGCGGGCAATGCCGCGATCCGCGTAGGCGATGGCGTCCTTGGAATCTTGTTCGATGGCCAGCGTGTAGTCCGCGATCGCCCCATCAATGTCACCCCGACCATATTTTTCATAGCCGCGGTTGGTGTAGTTGATCGTGTCCTCCGCCCGCAGAACCGGCGGGAGGGCGAGACCGAGCGACAGCATCAACAGGGCAATTGCGGGGAGTGTCTTCATGGCGGCGGTAGTGGGGATTCGCGAAGGGCGGCGGCGCACAATGCGTTCCGCCGATCGCAGCAAACTAGGGCCAGTCTGCAGCAAGAATTGGGCGGGAAGAATTACGTAGCCGGAAAACGGCGGCGGCGGAGGAAAGTAAGAATGAAGAAGGAAGAATTAAGAAATCGGAGAACGGAGGCGGCTTCTCCCGGCCGCACCTCTTAATTCTTCCTGCTTAATTCTTACTTGGTGAGCGCCTCTATGGCGCTCGCGTAGTTCGCGGCGGCTTCCTGCGGGTTGCTCGCCGAGCAGTTGAGGTCGCGCAGCAGCCCGTCCCGCAGGCCGTAGATCCAGCCGTGCACCGTCAGCTCCTGCTTGCGCGCCCAGGCGTCGCGCACGATGGAGGTCTGCCAGACGTTGGTCACCTGCTCGATGACGTTGAGTTCGCAGAGCCGGGCGCCGCGCGCGTCCTCGCCGAGCCGGCAGAGGCCGGCGTCGTGCTTCTCCCGCACGTCCTGCACGTGGCGCAGCCAGTTGTCGGCCAGCCCCACCCGCTCGCAGCGGATCACGGCGCGCACGCCGCCGCAGCCATAGTGGCCGACCACCATGATGTGCTTCACCTTCAGCAAATCCACGGCGAACTGGATCACGGAAAGGCAGTTCAGGTCCGTGTGCACGACCACGTTGGCAATGTTGCGGTGCACGAAGACCTCGCCGGGCAGCAACCCGATGATTTCATTGGCCGGCACCCGGCTGTCGGAACAGCCGATCCAGAGGTGTTCGGGATTCTGCTGGTGCGAAAGCTTTTCGAAAAACTGGGGATCTTCCCGGCTGATGGCGGCCGCCCATGCCTTGTTCTGGTCAAACAGGTGTTTCAGGGTGTCCATGCGCCCGGGATGGTCGAATCCCCGCGGAAATTGTCCATCCCGAATCCAACCGGAGGGCGCCCGCGAATGGTGCGAATCAAACCGAATAAGGACTATTGAGTCTCGCGTAATAGGCTGACGTTAAAGGCAAAGTTCAGCCTGGTGCCAG
>OCZT010001511.1_pt1 | contig 24090 bp, 27 predicted proteins | sample 1539031 | NCBI WGS metagenome assembly OCZT01 (sample SAMEA3539308, study PRJEB22396) | soil metagenome | biome: tundra; feature: field; material: soil | place: USA | collected 2010-05 | depth 0.15 m | reverse complement strand
CTGAACCCGATCGAGCGGCTATGGGGCGTGATGCACAAGCATGTCACGCACAATAAATCCTACGCGACTTGCGCCCAATTCGCCGATGCGACGCTCGGTTTCCTGCGTGAAAAAGTTCCTCGGAATTGGGCGGACCTCTGTGATTCGGTCACCGACAATTTCCGCATCATCAATCCCAAGGATTTTCGGGTTGTGACGTGAACGGGGTATAGTTTGATATTTTCAGGGGGAAAGCTGGATGCCAACCAAAACCCCATTCGCCGTCGCGGCGGCAACGCTTCTTCTAAGTGCTTTTGCGATACCGGCGCGCGCGGATGATTGCACAGCGCTGCGCAAAATGAATTATGCCCAAGGGGAACTTTTTGCGCTGATCAAGAAAGACGGCACTCCAAAAATTATTCCACTTCGAGCTGAGCCGTTTGCTTCGAACGAATTGGAATTCGATCCGGGGATCAGACTGATTTATGTTCTGGACGACCCATCCACCGCATCCTTCTCTTCGGGCATCCAGCGGGACTTTTCCGGCGTGATAGCCGGTCGGCTGGTCTCCACGAGGACAAGCCCCAAGCCCCAACCGCCAGCCTATGTCAAATTGTGGCGGGACAGTCTGGTAAATCGCAGGGGCACGCGCGCACATATGAGCGGCGAAGTCTCCGCCAGCAGTTACTACATTCATCATCATCCGCGCCAACTGCGATCTTCAGACAGTTATCTGGAGCGCGAGTTTCATACGGCATACACTTACAAGGCAGGAGAACCTGACCGAAAAACGTTCGAACCTCGAGACCGACGCAGCCTGTTTCATTTCCCGGAAATGAGAGAGGCTACCCCGCCAAACGATTTGATAAGCACGGTTACCTCGAAACTATTCGGTAGCGGGACCGCTCTTGCCGCGACGGATGAATCGGGACTTGAACAGGGATTCGAAGCGCAGATCAAATTCTACCCAAGGGAAACCCAGCTGAGATGCGTAAAAATCGACACGCGGCTCCCATTGGTCGGCGACAGCACCCTCAAAATAACGCTGACAGATCTGGATTTTCCCGGCGGAATTGACGTTCGAGAAAGTTCCGACACCTGGATCATAACCTGGAAAAAATCATCGTCTCCATCGTCGCGGCTTCCATAAAGGAGCGGCGAAGATGTCTCCTCCCGATGAGAAAAGCTGGCTTGACCAGCTCACAGATCGGATCGCTCAATTTCTCGTCGCGGTCTCGGAAGCGCGGATTCCGCCAAGCAAAATGGCTGTGGTTTCCAAACAAGGCTCCATGAACCTTGTAACCGGTCTTTTCGGGATCGTGGTCTATACCGCCGCGGCCAAGATAAACGCGGAAACAAGATCCCTGAGTCTCGAAAGCCAACTCGCCATGGTAACGATCGGGGCGGTTCTGCTCTTCGTGGCCGCGATCGTTGTTATTTTTACGGCGCGCGGGCCTGCGAACATATCGGATGACTGGAAGAAAACGACGGGTGTCTTTATCGTTGTTTGGCTGCTGGCCCTGTTCGTTTTCCTGATCCTGACTTACCCATCGCTGCTAATCACTCAAGGGGAGTATATCCTCCTCGACCACATTGCCTACCCTCTCGGCGGTTGGCTGTTTGGCGATCCCTCTGCGTGGGTTTACGATTTACTTAAATCGCTGATTTGTGCCTTTATCGCAGGATTGATCCTGATCTATCGGACAAGGATAGCCGACCCGAGCTTCTCTTTGAGGTCGGCGGGGCCTTGGGTGTGGCTCGTCTTAATGACTCTCGTCATCGGATTTGTCTTTGATATTTCTCTCTACCTGTTGGTCCGGCTGCAGAGCTAGAGAGCATAGCAGTGGGCAAAGGCGTCATCGCTCAGGCGCTGAGTTCAAGCGCCTCTTCGCTGATGCCTCTCACCCGAACCTCAGCCGCGACCGCTCCCTGGCCTTCTCGGCCTCGATTTTGCGGTCGCGCGCCGGCGCATGGGTATGCAGCGACGCCAGCAGTTTTCGCGCGGAGTCGGAGACTTCCGCGACCGCGCGGTCGAACGCCGCTTCGTTGGCCTGCGACGGCCTGCCAAAGCCCGACAGTTTTCGCACGAACTGCAGCGCCGAGGCGCGGATTTCGTCCTCGGTCGCGGGCGGCTCGAAATTGAACAGCGTCTTGATGTTGCGGCACATTTGTCTTCTCCTTTGCCCCGGTCCGCGCCGCGGACGCGCTGATGGATTTACCGCAGCAAATCTAGCCCGGATGCAGCGAAGCGCAATCCGGGACCGGAACGATGTCGGGCTTCGCGGATTGGTGCGAGCGGTGCGCAAGGCGACGCGGCCGGCGTAGCGTCCGTGTCGCCGATTTCCGCGATTGTGCTATAGATCCGAGTTGCACCGCGTCCCCGCATGAACAAACCAGCGAGTTTTCCATGGCCCACGTCACCTACAAGATCGTTGAGCATGACGGCGGCTGGGCCTACACCGTCGATGGCGTGTTTTCCGAACCGTTCGCGACCCACGCAGCGGCGGTCGCCGCCGCCAGGCGCGCCGCCACCGAGCAGCGCGTGCCCGGGCGCACCGAGGCGATCGAATACGAGACGGCCGACGGCAAATGGCACACCGAGACCGCCGCCGGCAGCGACCGTCCCGACACCGATATCGAGGACAAGCCGTAGTATTCCCCACGCAGGGTGCACATTTTTCGAAAATTTTTGCGGGTCACCGCGACGCTGCCGTCTCGGATCGTCTCGCATGGCGTGATAGGCTCGCGCCCAAGCGGCCCCGGCTAGGCGGCCGCGCCCGGGGAGAAGCATCATGAAATGTACGCTTGCAGTACTATCGGCCGCCTTTGCGTTGACGTCGTTCACTGCCGTCGCTGCGGACTATCCGACGCCGAAGCAGGGCGACTGGATCGCGAAGGATTTCAAATTCCACGGCGGCGAAACCATGCCGGAGCTGCGCCTGCATTATACCACCGTCGGCGAACCTGATGGACAGCCGGTGCTGGTGCTGCACGGCTCGGGCGGCTCGGCCGCGACCATGCTGACGCCGGGCTTTGCGGGCGAGCTGTTCGGCCCCGGCCAGCCGCTCGACGCGTCGAAATACTACATCATCATTCCCGACGGTATCGGCCACGGCAAATCGTCGAAGCCGTCCGACGGCATGAAGACGACGTTTCCGAAATACGATTACGAGGACATGGTCGATGCGCAGTACCGCCTGATCAGGGAAGGGCTCGGCGTCAAGCACCTGCGGCTCGTGATCGGCAATTCGATGGGCGGCATGCACACCTGGATCTGGGGCGTGAAGTATCCGTCGTATATGGACGCGTTGGTGCCGATGGCGTCGCAGCCGACCGAAATGGCGGCGCGCAACTGGATGCTGCGGCGGATCATGCTCGAGACCATCCGCAACGATCCGGATTACAATGGCGGCAATTACACCGCGCAGCCGCGGATGATGAAATACGCGATCGCGGCCTTCGGCGTCGCCTCGGCCGGCGGCACGCTCGGCTATCAGACGCTGGCGCCATCAGCGGCGAAAGCCGACAAGATGGTGGACGACCGGCTGGCCGCGCCGGTGACATCAGACGCCAACGACTTCATCTACCAATGGGAAGCCTCGCACGATTACAACCCTTCCCTCGGGATGGAGCGGATCGAGGCCACGCTGCTCGCGATCAATTCAGCCGACGACGAGCGCAATCCGCCGGAAACCGGCGTGACCGATGCCGCGCTGAAACGCGTCAAGAACGGCCGGCTCTATCTGATCCCCGCCAGCACCGAAACGCGCGGTCATCTCACCACCGGCAATGCGAAATTCTACAAGCAGCAACTGCAACAGCTGCTGGCGACCGCGTCGCAGCGCACGATGTGAGCGAACGCGCCGATTTCGCACCGCATCAATTCGCTGGGTCGCGCACCGCATATTCTTTGAGCATGCGTCCGCCCGGCAGCTCGGGCTTAATCCGTTCAATCGCGAGATTCGTGGCGCTGCCCGAGAAACCGGCCCGCAACGATGATGCCAATACAACGCTGTGGAGGATCGCATGCGAAGGTTCACGCGGATCGCCCTGCTCGCGTGCTTGTCCGCGCTGGCGGGCGCGGCTCTCGCCTTCGACAACGGGCAATACGAGAACGTCCCCGCCGACATCCGCGCCTGGTTCAAGGGCGTGATGGCTCCGAACGGCGTGCCCTGCTGCGACATCGCCGACGGCCATCGCACCGAATATGATTTTCGCGAGGGCGCCTATTGGGTGCCGATCGAAGGCCAATGGATGGCGGTCCCCGAGCGCGCCATCATCCGCGACCGCGGCAACCCGGTCGGCGAAGCCGTGGTGTGGTATGTGCATCACCGCGGCGCCATCGTGATCAGCTGCTTCGTGCCGGCGGACGCAGTGTGAGGTTGATTGCACGTCGTCCGTCGGGTGACGAACATCCCCGAAGGTGTTACTGTGGCGGATACCACCCCGGAGACAACCCATGGCCGATCTTTCAGCCAGCGATCTCTCAACGATTTACCCGAGCCCCAGGCCGCGCGTGATAGCGAAGGCGCGCCCGGAGATCGACGCCTACGCGAAGAAATTCATCGGCATGTCGCCGTTCTGCGTGCTCGCCACATCCGGTTCCGATGGCAGCGTCGATGCCTCGCCGCGCGGCGGCAATCCCGGTTTTGTCCATGTCGCCGGGCCGAACCAGCTTCTGATGCCCGATCGCTCCGGCAACAACCGGATCGACAGTTTCCGGAACATCGTCGAAGGCAGCGGCTTTGTGCAGCTGATCTTTTTCGTGCCTGGTATCGACGAGACGCTTCGCGTCGGCGGCAAGGGCGAGCTTTCGGCGGAGCCGGATCTGCTGGCCTCGATGGAGGAATTCGGCAAGCCGCCGCGCGCGGTGCTGAGCATCAGCGTGCACGAGGCCTATTTCCATTGCGGCAAGGCGCTGATGCGCTCGCGGCTGTGGTCACCGGATGCGCGGGTCGAACGCACAATGCTTCCGAGCATCAGCCAGGTGATCCACGACCAGACCAAGCTGGGCGAGCCGGAATCCCAGGCCGAAGTCGAGGCGCGCTACAGGACGCAGCTGTAAAGTGAGGATAGCGGACGATGTTCACCCTCCCTGGAGGGGGAGGTCGGCGCGAATGAAATGAGCGGCGGGGTGGGTGAGATTGTAACCCCACCCCGTCTCGCATCTTGCTTGGCGCGATGCGCGGATGCAATTGATCGCGTGCGAGCGGCCATCCTTGGGACTAAGGTATTAAGCGAAGGGAAATAGGCATGGTACGTGAATAGTTTGGCTTGCCAAAATGGCGGGAGGAGCACAATTTACGTCAAAATGGTAGTCTTGTTGGTAAGTCGCGGTTGTGTAGCCCGGCACCGCGAGCTTAGTTTGTGGGCTCCGGGATGGTGACAAGTTGTGTTTGCGATTTTTTGATTTGTTGTTGACGTCGGCCAGCGCGTCTGGACGGAAACACCAGCCAAGCTTTGGTTCATTTGCTTTCTCGTCGGCATTGTCGTCGAGCTGGCGTTTGGCGACAGCAAGAGCAGGCCTGGTCTCCGCGGCTATGCAACGAACATTCTACACAGCCTGTTTTATCTCGCCGCGATCTTCCTGTTCGCTCCTGCAATTTGGTCTGGCGTGGCGGCGATCCGGGATGTCATTGGAATGCAAGGACTGATCAATCTGCAGATCGTCGACAATTCCACCTATCTCAACCAGGCTGTGATCTTCACGATCTTCTTGTTCTTTATGGATGGCTTTCAATATTGGTGGCACCGCGCTCAGCATTACTTTCCGTTTTTATGGGACCAGCACGTTGTTCACCACAGCGACCCGACAATTAACGTCACGACCGCCGTCCGGCATCACTGGACCGAATTCATGTTCCAGGCGTTCGCAGTCGCATTACCACTGTCGATCATTTTCAACATCAAACCATATTGGTCGGGAAGTGTGGGATTGGTGTTTGGCAGCTTCCAATTCATCCTCCACAGCAATCTGAAAATTCATTTTGGGCGCTGGTCGTGGCTCGTATCCAGCCCCGGGATGCATCGCATTCATCATTCAATCTTGCCCGAGCATAACGACAAGAACTTCGCGGCCTATTTCCCGATCTGGGATGTCATCTTCGGAACGTACCATCGCCCCAAGGGGGAACTTCCGCCGTCCGGTGTCGCTGCCGTGCGGCACGATACCGTTTTCTCGCTGTCCACCTATCCATTCGTAATGTGGTGGCGCCAAATATATGCAGTGATTGAGCGAGCGGCTGACCGACGGAGTCGAGATAGCCTTAGGGCCTCTCCGGAGACTGGCAGGTTGGATTGCAGCGTGTCTGAGCATGAGACGGGATGAGGCTTTCCATCATGGTCTGCCATTCTGCCGATGTGTGTACACAGGCAACACTGATCCTTGATACAGACTAGACGAATCCAAAAACCTCTATTGCGGTACGCCGGTCCTTGTCCGCGACCGTGCAGCGTCAATCGCTTCCGCCACCGCCATCGCCGCCCCCACCTCCGTCGCTCGGATTGCCCGAACTATCGGATGCGGAATGGTCGCCGCCGATCCAGTTGAGGAGGCTCCAGCCGTCGCCGCCGGCATAATTGATTGCCGCCGTCGAACCCGGAACTGCCGCCAGACCATCGGCGATCTGCGCGCCGGTGCTGCAATCGCGTCATCAGCGCGTAACAAATCAGCGATGCGCCGCCGACCGCAATTCCGAATGCCGCCATCGCGCTCGTCATGGTTTCCTCTTGCGTCGAACCGCAGGATAGCGCCGGATTGTGCGCTGCAAAAAAGTCCGCGCGCGGTCAACATTCGTCGCCAAATGTGGCAGTCCCGTTCATTGAACATTCAAGCGAAGTGTGGAACTTTCGCTGCGACAGATCGCTTTATTGCTGTCCTTGTTCAATGAGAAAGGTGAAGCCATGAGGAAAACATTGATGGCACTCGCCGCCGTCGCCATCCTGGCTGTGTCGGCCGTGGCGGCTCCCGCGCCCGCCCACGCCCAACGGGGTCTAGGCGCTGCTATCGCCGGTGGACTGATCGGCGGCGCTATCGTCGGCGGCGCGCTGGCGGGCCCCGGCTATTACTACGGCCCCGGCTACGGTTATTACGGCGGCCCGGCCTATGTCGGCGACGACTATTATGGCGGCTGCGTCTGGCAGCGACAGCGTTTCTGGGATGGCTATGGCTGGCGGATTCGCCGCGTGCGGGTTTGCGGCTGACCCCTTATACCTTCCCTCAAACCACTCCGGCGTCCCCGGAAACAGCGCGTTTTCGGGGACTTTCTTGCCCTTGGCCTGAAAAAACCGTTTTTTCGGCCCACTAGACCAAGAACGTTTACTTTCGATTGACTGTTGTGCGCTTTTTAGCGAAATGGCCTGTTTCGAATACGGCGTGTGAGTCACCTTAACCCCCGGCGCTGACCGAAGGCGCCATCTCCAGGAGAGCCCAAGACATGAAGAAGACATTTGCTGCCTTCGTCGCGGTCGCAACGATCGCCGGTTCGCTCGCCGCGACACCCGCAAGCGCACAGCGCGGCCTCGGCGCAGCCGTGGCTGGCGGAATCATCGGCGGCGCGATCGTCGGCGGAGCCATCGCCTCCCAGCAGCCGGCCTATGGCGGTCCGGCCTATGGCGGTCCGGTGTATGTCGAAGAGGCGCCCTGCCGCTGGGTTCGCGAGCGCTTCTGGGATGGTTACGGCTGGCGCTTCCGCCGCACCCAGGTCTGCGACTGATCGCAACGGAGCGGCGCGCAATCCACCGCGCCTGAAATTTCGAAACCCGGCCGAACTTTCGGCCGGGTTTTTTTCTTCCTCATCCCGAGGAGCGGCGTCTTCGCCGCGTCTCGAAGGATGAGGCCTCATGGTTCGAGACGGCGCGGCAGCCGGTTTACGCAAGCTGCGAGCAGATCGCGCGCGCCTCCTCACCATGAGGGGCGACGTCGTTCGCAGGCAATCGTCGGGATTCTTTTCAGCGCGCCGCGCTGATTGAACGCAGCACCGCTTCGCTCGGCCAGCAATCCACCTTGAGCCCGGCCGATTTCTGGTAGGCACCTAGCGCCGCGCGCGTCTTCATCCCCGCCTTTCCGTCGACCTTGTCGGCATAGAGGCCAATGCGCGTCAGCTGACGCTGCATGGCTTCGACATCGGCGCTGCGCAGCTGGGACGACGCCGACCACGGCGTCGCGAACGGCTGCGGGCTCAACATGCGGTCGCTGAGGTGCCCGACGAACAGCACATACAGATCCGAAAAATTATATTCCTTGATGACGAAATAATTCTTGGTGGTCAGAAATGCCGGGCCATAGATGCCCTCGGGCTGCAGCAGCGAGGCCGGCTGCGCCTGTTCGGCGGCACTGAGTTTTTGCCCGCGCACCGGCACGAAGCCTGCGCGCAGCCATTCGCCGATCGGTTTTGTCGTTTCGGGCACCCCCAGCGTGCAATCGGCATTCACCGGCGCGCGCACCTCATAGGCCCAGCGCACGCCGGGCTGCCAGCCCTTGTTGACGAGCTGCTGCGCGGCGGAGGCCAGCGCATCCGGCACCGAATGCCAAATGTCCTTACGTCCGTCGCCGTCGAAATCGACGCCGTGCTTGTAAAATTCCGACGGCAGGAATTGGGTCAGCCCGGTGGCGCCGGCCCAGGACGCGCGCATGTCCTTGCGCGTCACCTCGCCGTCGCCAAGGATCTTCAGCGCCAGGATGAACTCGTTGCGATACTGATCCTTGCGCCGGCCGACATAGGCCTGCGTCGCCAGCACGCGCAACCCGTCGTAGGGCAGCGTGTAGCGGCCATAGTCGGTTTCGCGGCCCCAGATCGCCAGCACGATGGTGGCGGGAACGCCGAAGCGCGCTTCGATCGCAGTCAAGGCGGCGCGATGCTTCTGCATCAGCCGCTGCCCTTCCGTCGCCAGCCTGACGATGCTGGCCTCCTTGACATAATCGGCCGGCACCTGCACGAATTCGGCCTGCGACGGCGCGCCGGTCGCCGGTCGCCCCGGCAGAATCAGATCGGGCAATTTGTAATCCGGCTCGAGGCCGCGGGTCTCGGTATCGAACGTCGCGCGCGACACCCCGGCCGCCTGCGCCTCCGGCCACAGCGAGGCGATGAACCGGGTGAAAGCTGCATCGGGTGCGGCGGCGGCAAACTGCGTTGCCATCGCCTGAAGGACAATGGTTGCAACAATGATTTTCGTGTTCAGCGACATGTCCATCTCCAGCTATTCCGGTATATCGTTTCGACAGCAAAGTGCGAAGGCCAATGCCAAACTCAAAGTGATCCCCGCTTTGACCGGTGCCGGCCGTGGAGCGCTCAGATGATGCTTGCAGTGTTCGCGACCATGTCACTCGCGCTTCTGGCCGGGTACCATGGGCCGCGGTGGTTCGCCGTCCTGTCGATGCTGGTGTGCCTGGCTCTGTCGATCGGACTGTTTCTGTTTGAAATCTACAGTCCGGAGTATGGCTTCCGTATGCCGTGGCTGCAGGTGCAGCTCGATGTCGTCCCGCATGTTTGGTCGCGCGGAGGCCATTCATGAATACAATGACAGGCGCCCGCCTGCCCGCGACGCTCAACGATCTTTTCCTGTTTGCGGTGATGCTGACCATGGCCGCAATCCTGACAACGGCGATGATTTTTCAATATTACGGCGGCGAAATCCCCTGCCCGCTATGCCTGCTGCAACGCGTGGCGATGTTCGGCGTCTGCTTCGGCATCATCCTGCATTTCCGCCACGGCTATTCCGCACGTAACGCCGGCTTCAGCATGCTGTTCGCGCTATTCCTGCTGATCGTGTCGGCGCGCCAGACGTTGCTCGACATCTATCCGAGGCCCGGCCACAGCTATATCGGCAGCACAGTCCTTGGTTTGCACATGCCGGTGTGGTCGGTAGTTATCGCCGTGGCGATCCTGCTTGCCTTCGCGGTCAAACTCGCGGTTCTCGGCGGCGAACGTCTGCGCGATCCACAACCCTCTCCGACGCTTAGCCGCCTTGCCCCGCTGCTTAGCCTCTACGTCATCGCAATCTGCCTGATCAATTTTGCGTCGGTGATCCTTCAGTGCGGCGCGGGCGCGTGCCACACCTTTGAATACAAACTGCTGAGCGGTTCATAAAACGACGCGAAGGCAGCGGAAGGCTGGCGGAGAAGGGTGGTTAATCGAGTTGAAGCGCGCTCACCGCGTCAGCTTCTTGTACTTCAGCCGGCGCGGGATAATGGAATCCCGGCCCAGCCGGCGCAGCTTTTGAGCGCTCGAATAAGAATCCATGTTGCATTGACACCCCTTCTTGTATGTATTGAACATATACAAATATGATCGATGTTGACCAGATCGCGGGTTTTGACTGGGACGATGGCAACAGCCGCAAGAGCGCGGATAAGCATGACGTCAGTCAGGCCGAGGCGGAAAGTGTCTTCTTCAACGATCCCCTGATCGTTGTCGGGGATGCAAGGCATAGCGCCACAGAGCAGCGTTTCAATGCGTTGGGAAAGACAGCCCAAAATTGCCTGCTACATATCACTTTCACCCTCCGGCAGAATGGAACCATGGTCCGGGTAATATCGGCGCGAGACATGCACCGAAAGGAGAGGAAAGCTTATGAGCAAGCTTAAACCAATTCCCGCCTTCAAGACCGAGGCCGAGGAAAGGAAGTTCTGGGAAACGCATGACTCCACCGATTACGTCGACTGGAGCAAGGCCGAGCGCGTGCGCTTTCCAAATCTGAAGCCCTCGACCACGGCGATTTCAATTCGCCTGCCGCTGGGCTTGCTGGAGCAAATCAAGATCGCCGCCAACAAGCGTGACGTGCCGTATCAATCGCTGATCAAGATGTGGCTGGCGGAGAAGGTGGGATGAAGGGACAAGCGGTTTCTTGTCCCTGGAAAGAGCCAAATGGCATCACGGAAGGTCAACGGAGCAAAGATGGATGAAGCCATGAATTGAGCCAACAAGCAGGAAAGGCTCATAGAGGGTGACTACTATAATGGCTATTCGGCGCTTCGAAATCTCTTCGACAAGCTCGATCTAGAGAACGAACTGAATGTAAAAAGAGCGGCCTATGCCGTTTACGGCTGGATGCCGACCATCCTAAAAAAGGAACCAGAGGCTGCAGAGCTGGTAAAGTTTGCGCGAGACTGAAAAAACAGTGCTCAGAAAAAAGACGCCTTAAGCCAGCTAAGGGAACGACCGCATATTACGCAGGCTGTTAGATCGTTCACGTGAGCTTCACCGCGTCAGCTTCTTGTACTTCAGCCGGTGCGGGATGATGGAATCCTGGCCGAGCCGGCGCATCTTGTCCTTTTCATAATCCTGGAAATTGCCTTCGAACCATTCGACATGGCTGTCGCCTTCGAAGGCCAGCATATGCGTAGCGATGCGGTCGAGGAACCAGCGGTCATGGCTGATGATCACGGCGCAGCCGGCGAAATCCTCCAGCGCCTCTTCCAGCGCGCGCAGCGTGTCGACGTCGAGATCGTTGGTGGGCTCGTCGAGCAGCAGCACGTTGGCGCCGGACTTGAGCATCTTCGCCAGATGGACGCGGTTGCGCTCGCCGCCTGACAGCGAGCCGACCTTCTTCTGCTGGTCGGCGCCCTTGAAATTGAACGACGAGCAATAACCGCGCGAGTTCACCTCGCGCTTGCCGAGCAGGATCAGTTCGTTGCCGCCGGAAATCTCCTCCCACACGCTCTTCTTGCCGTCGAGACTGTCGCGCGACTGGTCGACATAGCCGAGATGCACGCTCTCGCCGATCGTGATGGTGCCCTTGTCCGGCTTCTCCTGCCCGGTGATCATCCGGAACAGCGTGGTCTTGCCGGCGCCGTTGGGGCCGATCACCCCGACGATGCCGCCCGGCGGCAGTTTGAAGGTGAGGTTATCGATCAAAAGCCGGTGGCCGAACCCCTTGGTCAGGCCCTCGAAATCGATCACGTTCTGCCCCAGGCGCTCGGCCACGGGAATCGTGATCTGCGCGGTCTGGGTCTGCTTCTCATTGGCCTGCTTCAGCAGGTCCTCATAGCGCTGGTAGCGCGCCTTGGATTTGGCCTGCCGCGCTTTCGGCGAGGCCGCGATCCATTCCTTCTCGCGCTCCAGCGTACGCTGGTGCGCGACATCCTCGCGGCCTTCCTGCGCGAGGCGCTTCTGCTTCTGCGACAGCCAGGCGGTATAATTGCCCTCGTAGGGAATGCCCTTGCCGCGGTCGAGTTCGAGAATCCATGAGGTGACGTTGTCGAGGAAATAGCGGTCATGGGTCACGATCAGGATGGCGCCGGGGTAGTTGCGCAGGTGGCCTTCCAGCCATGACACCGACTCGGCGTCGAGATGGTTGGTCGGCTCGTCCAGCAGCAGCAGCTCCGGCTGGTCGAGCAGCAGCTTGCACAGCGCGACGCGGCGGCGCTCGCCGCCGGAGAGCTTGGTCACATCGGAATCGTCGGGCGGGCAGCGCAGCGCGTCCATCGCCTGATCGACCTTGCTGTCGAGATCCCACAGGCCCGCGGCCTCGATCTCGTCCTGCAATTTGGTCATCTCGTCGGCGGTCTCTTCGGAATAGTTCATCGCCAGTTCGTTGTAGCGATCGAGGATCGCCTTCTGCTTGGCGACGCCCAGCATGACGTTTTCGCGCGCGGTCTTGGTAGGGTCGAGCTGCGGCTCCTGCTCGAGGTAGCCGACCCGCGCGCCCTGGGCGACCCACGCCTCGCCGTTATATTCCTTGTCGAGGCCGGCCATGATCCGCAGCAGGGTCGATTTGCCGGAGCCGTTGACGCCGAGCACGCCGATCTTGGCGTCGGGATAAAACGACAGATTGACGTTATCGAGCACCTTGCGGTTGCCGGGATAGGTCTTGGACAAACCCTGCATGAAATAGACGAACTGACGGGCCATCGCGATCCCTGAAAACCGTTGGATTTGTGGAAATTTGCTGCCGCTGATGTAGCGGCGCGGCCCCCAAAGGGCAACCGCGTCCCGATGTTTTCCATCCGTTCACCACGGATCATTACGGGGTCGACACCATGCTTGCGCCAGATCACGGCAATTGAAACTTTCTTTTAATAAATCAGGCCAAAACTGTCCAACAGCGCCTCAAAAGGGTGCGCTGCGCGGCACAAGTCGCAAGCGAAGACAGCAGGGCCGCGTCATGGCAACCGTCACTTCAGCATCTCTCTCCTCCCCGGCAGACGGCCGAAATCGCGAAACCGGCCTGCTCGGCGAAGTCAGGACCTTCTGGCGCCAGTTCTTCGCCAGGGCATTCGACCCCTACCGGCCGGAACTGCATTATATGCGCGGTCCGGGCCCCGCCTCGCGCGCCAAGCAGAAGGCGTTGTCACCTGCGGTCCAATCGATGGTCGCCGAAATCCGAGCCGCGAAGGCGCTTAGGTCGCCCGCGCGTTCATAACAGCAGGCACTTTTTGACCTGCCGGCGCTTGCGCGCTCAGGAATTGCGGGCGACCATGGCGCTTCCCCGACGGCGCGATTTCCCGCCGTCATCATCGCCATGAACGGACCTCCCCATGACGCGGCTGCGCTGTGCAATTCTTGATGACTATCTGAATCTGTCTCTGCGGGTCGCGGACTGGTCGAAGGTCAGCGATCGCGTGGATGTCACGGTGTTCAACGAACCCTTTGCTTCCCCCGAGGCCGCAGCCGCAGCACTCAGGGATTTCGAGATTATCTGCGCGATGCGCGAGCGGACGCCGTTTCCCCGTGCCCTGTTTGCGGCATTGCCCAAGCTGAAACTCCTGATCACCTCGGGCATGCGCAACGCCGCGCTCGATCTGGAAGCCGCGAAAGAGCATCAGGTGGTGCTGTGCGGGACGCAATGGGGCCGCGATCCGACCGCGGCGCTGACCATGGGCTTGATCCTGGAACTGACCCGCAATATCGGCCGCGAGAACGCACGCATGCACGCCGGCGAATCCCTGCAGAAATTCGTCGGCATCGAGATCGAGGGCAGGACGCTCGGCGTGGTCGGCCTCGGCAAACTCGGCGCCAAGGTTTCGGGGCTGGCGAAGGCGTTCGGCATGAACGTGATCGCGTGGAGTCCGAACCTGACGCCGGAGCGATGCAAGGAGGTCGGCGTCGGTTACGTCACCAAGGAGGAATTGTTCTCAACCGCCGACATCATCACCGTTCACGTCGTGCTGAGCCAGCGCTCGCGCGGACTGGTCGGGCTTGCGGATCTGGCGCGCATGAAGCCGACCGGCTACCTCGTCAACACCGCGCGCGGGCCGATCGTCGACGAAGCCGCGCTTCTGGAAACCCTGCAGCAGAAGAAGATCGCGGGCGCCGCGGTCGACGTGTTCTCGATCGAGCCGCTGCCGGTCGATCATCCCTTCCGCAAGCTCGACAATATCGTGCTGACGCCGCATCTCGGCTACGTCACCGAGGAGAGTTTTCGCAGCCACTACAGCCAGATGGTCGAGGGCATCGACGCGTGGTTCAAGGGCGAGACGCCGCGAAGATTGGCGTAGCTGTTCGCAGAAGGCACCATCGCCGTTATTGCGAGGAGCGTCAGCGACGAAGCAATCCAGCCTTGCTTGGTGGCTTTCCGGATTGCTTCGCGGAGGCCTGTCATCGGGCGCGCATTCGCGCGACCCGTTGGCTCGCAATAGGGCGAGAACTGCTTCCTAGCGCACCGTCACCGGGGCGGGCAGCGGCGGCACCACGGTGGGCTGCATGCCGGGAACACTCGACATCTGCGCGGGCGCGGCGCCGGCAGGTCCGGGCAGCGGCTGCGCCGAAGCGGTTGTGGTCGATGCCGGCGGCGGGCCGCCGGGAAGCACGACCACGCGGGTGCCGACCTTGACGCGATCGAACAGGTCCGAGACATCCTCGTTCAGCATGCCGATGCAGCCCGAGGAGACGAACTTGCCGATCGTCGAGGGCTGGTTGGTGCCGTGGATGCGATAGACCGTGGAACCGAGATACATGGCGCGCGCGCCCAGCGGATTACCGGGACCGCCGGCCATGAAGCGCGGCAGATAGGGCTGACGCTCGATCATCTCGGTCGGCGGATGCCAATCCGGCCACTCGGCCTTGCGCGAGATCTTCTGCACGCCGGTCCAGGTGAAGCCGTCGCGGCCGACGCGGACGCCGTAGCGGATCGCGCGCCCGCCACCCAGTACATAATAGAGATAGGTGTTCGGGGTATCGACGATCAGGGTTCCCGCCGGTTCCTTGGTGGGGAAGGCGACCTCCTGCCGGCGCAGGTTCGGCGCGAGTTGCGCAGGACCGACCTCCGGCTGCTCGTCCGGCGGCAGCGCGGACAGCACCATCGGCTTGCCGTCGGCGCCCATGGGAGGCTGCACCGATCCAGTGACATTACTGTTCGGGGCCCCGATGGCCTCGGGCGGACGCAAGGCGCGATTGTCTTCGTTAGGATAGATGAAGCCCGATCCGGGGGCGCGATTGTCGCCATTGCCGCGGTCCGAATAGGCCTGCTGCGGCGGTTCGGCGGGACGGTCCGAATAGATCACCGGCGGCGGTCCGTCGGGGCGCCCATAGCGCGGATCATCGGGCGAAAGGATCGGACCGGTGGGTGCGCCGCGCTCGGAATAAACCGGAGGAGCGCCCATGGGCCGGCCGTAGCGCGGATCGTCAGGCGAAAGCACCGGGCCGGGCGGCGGCAGCGCGGTCGAACTCTGCGTATTCGGCGCCTCGTCATCTTCCAAGGCGTCGAAATCCGGCGCGCCCGGAGCGCGGCGATAATCGGCCGGATAGCCGCCGGGGGGATAAGGCTGTGGCGCCGTCGAATAGACCGCAGCGGGGGGTACCGGATTGCCCTGCGCCAGCGCGAGCGAGGTTCCCGCCGCGCCAGCCGCCACGGCAGCACAAATCGTCAGAATACGTTTGATCATCATCGCTCTTGTATAGTCCCCAAGCCGACACTGGACTGTTAACGCAGATGGCGGAAGATAGCGGCGCATTCAAGACAAATCCGGCTAATTCGCCCCAGATTCCAGCATTTTGTGATGATCCGGGCGCGGCGTTGCAACGAAGCCTCACCGGTCAAGAAAACGTTTTCCGGCATGGGTACGGCCTTCACGCCGCCGATTTTTAACAAACACCGCGGATACCTTGCGATATTCTCAAACCAACCTGATTCGCGGCGCGCTGGCGGTGTCCGCTGCGTCGCGAACGCGGCCAATTTTGTGGTCACCGCGTTCCCGACGGCTCAAGGGCCTTTGCAGAAACCCTGCGAAGGCGGAACTCGCCTCAATGCTCCCCGGATTCCGTTTTCTGTTCGCCGCGATCGTATTGTCGATGGCGATCCTGGTCTTCGGGCTCGGCGCGGCGGCCCTGCTGCGGGCGGCTCACGAGGAATTTGCCAGCAATCCATCATGGCACGCGGCCCCCGAACCGATGTTTGCGCAGCAACCCGAGGCCACACGGCCTGTCCTGGCGATGCTGCGCGTCGAACCGCCAGAGCAGAAGGCACCGGACAATGTTCCCGCAGTTGCGGCGCCAGCGGAGCCGGCAACGATTGTTTCGCCAGCGGCCGAGCCCGAACGGATCGACGCCCTGAAGCCGGAAGATTCATCGCTGTCCGAACCGGCGAAGCCCGAAATCCCGGTTTCGGAAAGTCCGGCGCAAAGCGAGGCAACGCCGGCTGCAGCCGATGCTCCCGCTGACGAAACGAAAATCGTGGCAACCATCGCGCCGACCGAGGAAGTCTCGTCGCCGGCGAAAGAAGTAACTGCGACTCTGGCCGAGCAAGCGAGCCCGGCGAACTCGCCGGACGCCGACATCGCCTCCCCACCGAACTCGCCGGGCGCCGACATCGCCTCGACGAAAATCGCCACGCTGGGCGGTCCACCCGTCGCCGTCGAGGCGCCGGCCAAGGCCGCCGGCGCAAAGCCTGACAGGAGCGTCGTCAAGAAGCGCCTGCAGGCGCGGCGGGCGGCCCAGCGCCGCAAGATTGCCCTGCGCGCGCGCCTGGCGCAGCAAACGCTTCAGCAGCAGCAGTCCATCAACCCGTTCGCTCAACCGGCCATCCGCTGATCGCAGCGATCAGGCGGGACCGGTCGCGACCGGCGGTCCGTCGGGCAGACCCCATTCGGCCCACGAGCCGTCGTAAAGCGCTGTCCCGCGCACGCCCAGCCGATAAAGCGCCAGCGTCAAGACCAGCGCGGAGACGCCGGAGCCGCAGGTCGTCACGATCGGCTTCGTCATATCGACGCCGGCATTCTTGAACGCCTGCCGCAGGTCTTCCAGCGGCTTCATCGCACCGGTCCCGGCGTCGAACAATTCGGCGTAGGGCACGTTGCGGCTGCCGGGGATGTGACCGGAGCGTCGGCCCGGCCACGGCTCGGCCACCGTGCCCTCGAAACGCGGCCGCGGCCGCGCATCGACCAGTTGCTCGGCGTGCGTTTCCAGATTGCCGAGCAGTTGCTGCTTGCTGCGAATATAGCTGGAATCGAGTTTGGCCTGGAATTTTCCAGGCTTCGGCGTGACCTTGCCGGAATGCGTCGGGCGTCCTTCGCGCAGCCATTTCTGCAGGCCGCCGTCCAGCACCTTCACATTGTGATGGCCGAACGACAGGAACATCCACCATGCCCGGGGTGCCGCGACCCAGGCGCCGGAATCGTAGGCCACCACCGTGTCGCCTGAGGAAATGCCGAGCGCCGATACGTCGCGCGCGAACTGCGCCGCATCCGGATACATATGCGGCCGCGGGTCATCGGGATCGGCGATGGCCCCGACATCGAAAAACACCGCGCCTGGAATATGCGCACCGAGATAATCGTCCGACGGCAGCGGCCGCACGCCGGGCATCTTGTAGGACGCATCGATGATTTTGACTTTCGAGTCGTCGAGACGGGCGGCGAGCCAATCGGTCGAGACCAGCGGATCGTCGGTGGATGATGTCATGGACGCAAATCTCCCGGCGTTTTATTGACCGTCATTGCCGGACTTGATCCGGCAATCGATTTCTTGAAAGGATGGACACGCGGGTCAGGCCCGCGCGTGACGACCTCTCAACCCTTCGGCTTCTTCGGCTCGGCCTTCTCGACCGGACCGCCGGCATCGCGCCAGGCGGCGAATCCGCCGCCCATATGCGCGACCGGCTTCAGCCCCATGTCCTGCGCGGTTTTTGCGGCCAGCACCGAGCGCATTCCGCCGGCGCAATGAAAGATGAATTTCTTGTCGCTCTGAAAGATCGGCTTCGCATAGGGGCTCGCAGGATCGATCCAGAATTCCAGCATGCCGCGGGTGCAGGAGAACGCCCCGGGAATCCGGCCCTCGCGCTCGATCTCGCGGGGATCGCGGATATCGACGATCACGACGTCATCGCTCTGCGCAGCCTCGATGGCGTCCGCCGCATCAATGGTTTCGATCTCCGCATTGGCCTCGTCGATCAGGGACTTGATACCGCGGTGAATGGTCTGGGGCATTTTATCACACCTCTCAATCCGTCATTCCGGGGCAATGCGAAGCATTGAACCCGGAATCTCAATCGAATTTCATTACATCGAGATTCCGGGTTCGCGCTGCGCGCGCCCCGGAATGACGACGAAGATTGTTACCGCACCAGTTCCTTCATCGCGCCCTCGAGACCCTCGATCGTGATCGGGAACATGCGCTCCGAAAACAGCTGGCGAATGAGGGTGGTGGATTCCGAATAATCCCAGTGCCGCTGCGCCACCGGATTGAGCCACACCGCATGCGGATAGGTGCGCGTAATGCGCTCGAGCCAGACCGATCCGGCTTCCTCGTTGACATGCTCGACCGAACCGCCGGGAACCATGACTTCGTAAGGCGACATCGAGGCGTCGCCGACGAACACCACCTTGTAGTCGTGCGGATATTTATGCAGCACGTCCCAGGTCGGGGTGCGGTCGGTAAAGCGGCGGCGGTTCTGCTTCCACACGCCTTCATAGAGGCAGTTGTGGAAATAGAAATATTCCATGTGCTTGAATTCGGTCTTCGCCGCCGAGAACAGTTCCTCGACCTGCTCGATGTGCGAATCCATCGAGCCGCCGATGTCGAAGAACACCAGCACCTTGACCGCGTTGCGCCGCTCCGGGCGCATATGCACGTCCAGATAGCCGTGGTTGGCGGTTTCCTTGATCGTGGTGTCGAGATCGAGCTCGTCGGGGGCGCCGGTGCGGGCGAATTTGCGCAGCCGCCGCAGCGCGATCTTGATGTTGCGGATGCCGAGTTCGACGTTGCCGTCGAGATCCTTGAATTCGCGGCGGTCCCACACCTTCACGGCGCGGAAATTGCGGTTCTTCTCCTGCCCGATCCGGATGCCTTCGGGATTGTAGCCCTGCGCGCCGAACGGCGAGGTGCCGGCGGTGCCGATCCATTTGCTGCCGCCCTGATGCCGGCCCTGCTGTTCCTTCAGGCGCTGGCGCAGGGTTTCCATCAGCTTGTCCCAGCCCATCGCCTCGATCTGCTTCTTCTCTTCCTCGGTGAGATATTTTTCCGCGAGCTTCTTCAGCCATTCGGCGGGAATGTCCGCCTTCTCCATGGCGTCGAGCAGGCTCTCCAGCCCCTTGAACACGGTGCCGAACACCCGATCGAACTTGTCGAGATTGCGCTCGTCCTTCACCAGGGTGGCGCGCGACAGGTAGTAGAAATTCTCGACCGTCTGCTCGGCGAGGTCGGCGTTGAGCGCCTCCATCAGCGTCAAATATTCGCGCAGGGTCACCGGGACCTGCGCGTCGCGCAGCGATGTGAAGAATTGCAAGAACATGAATTACAGATTGCCCGCCGGACCGTGGACGTCAAGGGCCCCGGCGTACTAGAGAGGCCTAGACCTGCCGAGTTTTTCAACTAGAATTGGCCCTCGGGGCTTTTCAACGGGGCATTATCAATGGGTATTTTAGCGGTAATCGTGATCGGCGCGATCGCCGGCTGGCTCGCCGGCCTGATCGTGCGCGGCGCCGGTTTCGGGCTGATCGGAAACATCGTGATCGGCATCATCGGCGCGCTGGTCGCCAGCTGGATATTGCCGCAACTGGGCGTCAGCCTCGGCGGCAGCGCGTTTCGCGATATCGTCAATGCCACCATCGGCGCGGTCATCGTTCTCGTCATTCTCTCGCTGGTCAGGCGGGTCTGACAACTCCCTTCATCCCCGCAACGCCCTTTCAATCTGCGGTCGCTTCCTGTTCACGTCGTGGCGCACCCGTGCGCTCAAGAACAAACAACAAGGCAAATGCTCGATGAAATTTACCGGCACCAAGGACTACGTCGCCACCGACGACCTCAAGATCGCCGTCAACGCCTCGATCGTGCTCGAGCGCCCGCTGCTGATAAAGGGCGAGCCCGGCACCGGCAAGACCGTGCTGGCCGAGGAAGTCGCCAAGGCGCTCGGTGCGCCGCTTCTGACCTGGCACATCAAGTCCACCACCAAGGCGCAGCAGGGCCTCTACGAATACGACGCGGTGTCTCGCTTACGCGACAGCCAGCTCGGCGATGCCAGGGTTTCCGACATCTCGAACTACATCAAGCGCGGCAAGTTGTGGGACGCCTTCACCCATGAGAAGCGCCCGGTGCTTCTGATCGACGAAATCGACAAGGCCGATATCGAATTTCCCAACGATCTGCTGCTCGAACTCGATCGCATGGAGTTCTTCGTCTACGAGACCGGCGAGAACATCAAGGCGAAGCTGCGCCCGATCGTCATGATCACGTCGAACAACGAGAAGGAATTGCCGGACGCGTTCCTGCGCCGCTGCTTCTTCCACTACATCAAGTTTCCCGACGTCGACACCATGAACCGGATCGTCGACGTGCATTTTCCCAACATCAAGAAACGCCTGGTGGAAGAAGCGCTGCGGATCTTCTTCGAGGTGCGCGAAGTGCCGGGCCTGAAGAAGAAGCCCTCGACGTCGGAACTGCTGGACTGGCTGAAACTCCTGCTCAACGAGGATATGACCCCGGAAATGCTGAGGGAGCGCGATCCGCGCAAGCTGATCCCGCCGCTGCACGGCGCGCTGCTGAAGAACGAGCAGGACGTGCATTTGTTCGAGCGGCTGGCGTTCCTGAGCCGCAGAGAGGTGTGAAGGAATTGTCTTCCGGAAATCGTGGCCGCGTAATCTCTCGTCGTCGTCCCCGCCTATGGTGTAGCGCACCGCGCTGCTCCAGGAAGAAGCCGTCATACCCCGCCACCGGGTCTCGCCTTCGGCGAGCCCGATGACCGATGACAGGCTCCAGCGGGGTATCCAGTACGCCGCGGCTTTTCGATTCCATCACTGGCGCTTCGGAATACTGGGTCGCCCTGGACAGACCAACGACGGAATAGCCCGTCGGGCAAATCAGCACGCGGCAAGAGTGGATTGCTTCGTGGCCGCGCCCGTCATCGGGCGCGCGTTCGCGCGACCCGTTGGCTCCTCGCCATCGCGGGAAGCGAAGCCCCCGATGACCGGGGCGCGTACCCGCAAATCGAGCTTATTTGTGCGGCTTGCTCGATGTCCGCTATGACCCGATAGCGACCAACATCCGTTTCGGTGCCACATGTCGCGATGTGCACATAAGCGGAAGTGGGTGACGGCAGAGAACTCGCCCACGAAGGTAGCGGCGACAGACGAAGAGGCTACGGCGTGAACTTGTAGGATACGCCGGCGCGGACGGTCTCGATGGTCTGGCGGCCGCCCCGGTCGGCGTATGACAGAGTTCCGGGGTCGTTCGATGTCTGCACGGTGGTACCTTCGACGGTGCCGAAATCGTAATGCAGATATTCGAGGCGGCCGATCCAGTTCGAGCTGCCCAGCATCACTTCCGCGCCTATGCCTGCCACCCAGCCGAAATGGTCGAGCGGCTCGTCGGAAGCAAATGTGGCCGTATTGCCCCCACCAATAGCCCGGACATTAACCCCGGATCGGTGGACGCTCTCCCATGCGAGACCGCCGGTGCCATAAAGCAGCCAGTTGCCCGCGGGCGTCCACCCGAGACGGCCGCGCGCGGTGCCAAGATATTTCACATTGTCCGACGCCGTTACGGTCTGGTTCCCGGAGGTTATCGGGAAGGTTATCGGGAGGGAACTGCCCTTGATGCCGGTGGCGCTGCCGTCGATTTCGAGGCCCGCGACTACCCTGGCGTACTGCCAATTGTAGCCAGCCTGACCACCGCCGAGCCAGCCTTGGGACTTGATGCCGCCAATGACACTTAAGGGACTTGAGCCGGTGAAGTTGGTCGAGAAGTCGTTGTCCTTCCAGCCGTAGCCGCCATGGGCACCGAGATAGAACCCGGCCCAGGTCTGCAGCGGCGGCGACATGCGCGGCGCCTTGGAATACATCGCAGGCTGAGCCGCAACAGCAACTTCCGGGCCGAACTTGTAGGAAACGCCGGCGCGCACGAGGTCGATGGTCTGACGCCCCGCCGTGATGGTGTAGACCTGTGGGGGCGAAGTGACGTTGACGTTGGCGTCTCCGTTGATGCGGCCGAAATCGTAATGCAGATATTCGAGGCGGCCGATCCAGTTCGAGCTGCCCAGCATCATTTCGCCGCCGACACCGGCGACCCAGCCAAACCGGTCGGACGGATTAACGAACCTGGAAATCGTCGTCCCTGTCGGTGTCGTAAATGTATCCATCTCGGCGCGCTCGACGCGTTCCCAGGCAAGACCCGCGGTGCCGTAAAGCAAGAAATTATCCGTCGCCAGCCAGCCCAGCCTGCCGCGCGTGGTGCCGAGATATTTCACTTTTTCGTCGAAGCCGGCGGAGAATGTGTTGCCGCCTTGCGAGCCGGTCCCGGTGTTCGAACTGCCGTTGATGTCGGCAGCACTCAGGTCGATTTCGAGGCCGGTCACGACACGACCATACTGCCAGTTGTGACCGAATTGCCCGCCGCCAACCCAGCCCTGCGACTTGATCCCGCCGATCGTTTGGTTCGAGGCGCCAAAGAACGACGCTGCCAGCGGATACGAACGGGGATCGTCTGCAAGACGATAGCCGATTTCCGCAAGGACAACGGTGACGCCATCCGCAAGGTCTGCCGTGAGTTCGTGGTGCTGTGCCGGCGCCTTGAGCTGTTCAGCGAAGCGAGCGTTGCGATTGACGGCATAGAGGGCACCCGCGATCGCGAGGCCACCGCCGCCGATCCCGACCGCATCCGGTTCTCTCCGTCGATCCTGCCACCCTACATGCGCCGGTCGAAGTCGATCGAGACGCTGCTGCCGATCCTTTATCTGAAGGGGATCTCGACCGGCGACTTCTCCGAGGCGCTGGCGGCGCTGCTCGGCAAGGATGCTGCCGGGTTGTCGGCATCCGCCATCGGCCGCCTGAAGGACGGCTGGTTCGACGAGCACGCCGCCTGGCAGAAGCGCGATCTGTCGGCGAAGCGCTACGTCTACATCTGGGCTGACGGCATCCATCTCGAAGCACGCCTCGAAGACGAAAAGCAGTGCATTCTCGTGCTGATCGGCGCGACGCCGGAAGGCCGCAAGGAACTGGTCGGCTTCACCGATGGCGCCCGCGAGAGCGCGCACGACTGGCGTGATCTGCTGCTCGATCTGAAGCGGCGCGGGCTCGACGTGCCCCCGCGGCTCGTCATCGCCGATGGCGCACTCGGGTTCTGGAAGGCGGCCGGTGAGGTCTGGCCGAAAACGCGCGAGCAGCGCTGCTGGGTGCACAAGACCGCGAACGTGCTCGCCAAGCTGCCGAAGAGCCAGCAGCCGAAAGCCAAACGCGCGTTGCAGGAGATATGGATGGCCGAAACGAAGGTCGCCGCCGAGTTGGCGTTCGACGCCTTCATCGAGAGCTACGCGCTGAAATACGAGAAGGCGGCCGACTGCCTGAGCAAGGATCGAGACACGCTGCTCGCTTTCTACGACTTCCCGGCCGAGCACTGGAAACACCTGCGGACGACCAACCCCATCGAAAGCACCTTCGCCACCGTGCGCCACCGCACCATCCGATCGAAGGGCTGTCTGTCGAACGGGACCGCGCTCGCGATGGTCTTCAAACTGGTCGAGGGCGCACAGAAAAGCTGGCGCCGTCTCGACGGTCACAACCAGTTGCCAAAACTCGTTCTCGGTGTGACATTCAACGACGGGATCGAGGTCATCGCCAAGCCGACCGACCGTCAGCCCGCAACCGCCGCCGCCTGACCGGCCCGGCCGTCACCAAAAATTGGCGATAGCTCCGTTCCTGACCGAGGAGCTTGTACGTCAGGGGCACGAGGTCGTGCTTTTTGCGAG